>Ga0208684_1000316_pt1 | contig 38883 bp, 56 predicted proteins | sample MalvireepMed_b05_FD_184245 | JGI IMG/M metagenome (GOLD analysis project Ga0208684, IMG submission 184245) | Marine viral communities from the Global Malaspina Expedition - Malaspina viral metaG DeepMed_b05 (SPAdes) (version 2) | ecosystem: Environmental > Aquatic > Marine > Oceanic | place... | reverse complement strand
GTAAAAATTAATAGCAATTTTAAAATTTTTTTCCAGAAAAAAAATCAATTCCCAGATGCAAATTTCCAGATAATTCATTGGTTCTCGGAAAAGTTTCTCGATATATTTTAGACGATAGCCAAGCAAATTTAAAGTATATGGAACTTTTTTATTCAATGGGTACAATGATCAAGAAGTTAAAAAAATGCCCGTAATCGTTAAATTTGATGGGTTAAAATTCATCCCTAATTTATACAATATATGATTAAATTTTTTTGGGAAAAAGGGAGGGGATTGCTCCCCTCCGTATTCCCACACCAGTTTTAATCTTCCAGGAACTCACGAATTACACTCACAATGAACTCAAGGAGAATTAATCCCATAACAATCCACGCAATCCAGAAAACCAACCCATCTCCTGTATTAGCAATTAAATAGATCATTATCACCTCCTGACAATCTGCGATTATCTAATACTCTTTCATCCTCGAGTTTGGACTTACTGCATTCTGGGCAAAGGTCAGCCATTATTGTATCATGGCTGATTCCTGCTGTGTAATAGTCCGTTACATCAAGAGACAATAAGTCACCAGATTCCATTCCACACCACTCACAAGTTGGTAATTTATCCTCATTAGTCATATTTGTAGACAATGCAGTTGATCTGGTTGTTCCAAAACTAAATTTTGATTTAGAACCAGTATTTAGCAGGTTTGGGCTTCTGTAATTATATCCATCACAACTCCAGCCATAGCCGTATGTTACTGTCTTTTTATAGCCAGAATTGGAAAACCAGATTGTTTTATCTTCATTCCAATGTCCAGAATGCTCATTGATTATGTTAAACTCCTTTTTATCATTAAGGAATACAAGTTTTGATCCAGACACAAATTCGGATAATAGCTTAATTATCCCGAGATTTTTCAAAAATTCTCCCTCAAGTTTCTGTAATATCTCGAAATTGAACATTTGTGTATCTGAATAAATCGTAGAATTGCTGACATCACCTATAATTCCATTATGTGCAAATATCAGGTCATCTTTTACTTTGAATGGATGTACATTTTCCACTCCTTTATTCACTCCATGAGTAGCTAATCGGAAATGCAGAAGAAATGGCGAGCTCTGGCTGTATGTCCCAATATCTCTTGAGTAGCCATTTAGGAACTTTTTGTAATTCCTGAACTTTCTCGTTATGAGCCTTCCATTATTTACATACGCATATCCAATTCCATCTGGATTTGCCTGATTAGCATTGTTTAGTTCTTCCAGCGTTAGGCTGGAATTCTCTTTTTGTAATACAAGTAAACACATTATTTTATTCTCCTTTTTTAGTTATTATATGTGAAGTTCTTCAGGAATTTCTCTTGCTGTAATAAAGCAAGCCCTGTAGTCTTGTTCCCTCTCACCGATATATTCAATCAGATTGGGGTATTTTTTCTTATTACTTTCCATGTATCTGCCAAACTCTTTAATATCCAATTTATTTAATGGAGTATTTTTAGTCCAGTAATACAGTGCATCAAGATATTCAATGTTTTTTCTGAACGATACCTCTCTCAGATTTCCCTTGAATACCCTAACCTCAATACTATCCCTGTGCTGTATGTTTACAGGAACATACTTATCACCTGTACTTATTGTGCAGTATTTTGTGACATTTGTACCTTCTATGATTCTTCTCTTTTTAGATCTCACATCCTGAGCCATTCTTCTCTGTGATTTCCTTACAAGCCCTTCTTCAAACTTGCAGTAGTTGTTGTATTCAGACCACTTTCTTCTCTGTGCAATAAAATGAGTCATCTTTTTATATTCATGAATAAAGGTCATAAATTTCAGAACATGCAAATCTGAGAATGCACTTCTATTCATATGAATATGGATTCCACAGGTATTTGTATAGTAGGATTTAATATCCCCTCTATGTGTAAATATTGCAGCCTTCAAATCCAACTCTCGCCAAGCCTCAAAAGTCATAGGATGTGAACAAATCTCAAATCCATTGGTTAGAGATCCATCGCCCTTGCACCAGAAATATTTTTTATGTCCACCATAATTCCTGATTTCGTCTGCAACCTGATACTTATCACCATCACCCTCTTCAACCTCAAGCTCAACTCCGTAAAATGGAGTTTTATCCTGTCTTTCTACTACTTGGATTAATTTCTGCCCACTGTTGTACACATAGAATATTAAGGGAGGGTTTGAGCAGTATGAATCAATTGATTCTCTTCTTTCATCCCAGCAGGTTTCACACACTGGTTCTCCATCTGAACTATTACAGAATGAATCCGTGTGATAATTATGATCACAGCTCTCACAATATTGAGAATCTGATTCATAGCAAGACTGACACCACGAATCTCCAGATACATCATAGAACTCTTCGTAATCCTCATAATCATCTGACAAACCTTCCCAGAAATGATCGTCACAGTGATTACACCTGTTTATAGATACAGTACTCATCTCAAATATATTCATGTAGAAACCATCATGCCATGTATGATCTATCTTTAATCTGTCAAAGTATTTCACGAATAGTCCTTTATATACAGGAAATGTATCCCTGACAGCACGCATATTACAGGTAATGGGTTCTCTTACCAGAGCCTGAGAGATCATATTTTCTTTCCAAGATCGAGTATATGCATGAGATCTCAGCAATAACAAATCTCTAAACAAATGAGAGTAGTCTGGCTCTGAGATATTTTTTACGGCTTGTTTAATTCCACCAAACCCTGAAGTGGTTTTATTCAGTACAATCCTCATAGTAGTGTCAAGATTAACTGAGTTAAATGAATCTCCATTATTGTATTGATCACAGCTATCTTGAAGCTCAGCATCCAATGTCTTTGTAGAGATATTAATCATATTATTCTCAAAGTTATGAATATGGATTCTCAGGGATCGTGTTTCCAGAACCTTAATCCACAGAAGTGGATCTCTTCCTGATACCACGTGAGCTATCTTTTCCGAGCTGTCAGGGTCGCTAACTACTGCTATTGCATTTATGTAGATGTTGTTTCTTTTTTTCATTTACTTTACTCCTTTTTTTATTTACTGTTTCTTTTTATTTACTGTTTACTATTTGGAACTCAAATTTTAAAGCACTCTTATATATAAGAACGAATTACAACTAAATTGATACAGGTACATTATATACACCAAACATTTTAATCAGGTATTGTGCAAATCTCTGTCAGGTGAAATGCTGGGTCAGATTATCTGAGTGTTTGGATTATCTGCTGTCGGTTAATATTTCAGGATTGTTCCTATTTCACTGCCCTCCTCCAATGAGCCTTAAGCTCCTCCAGCCCATTATTATAGTTACGGATTTCCTTATTACGAGCCTTTAAAGATTCGCTGATTCTTTTCCTCCTCAGCGTTTCTTTGGCTTGTCTGAGTTTTTCGCCCATTTCCTCAACATTGATGATGTAGCCATCTTTTACAAATACTCTTTTCATAGTGCTTTTGCTCTCCCATTACACCATCTATCAGCAAATACATTTATCTGATGTTTGGTCATAACGATATATTCATCTTCACCCTCATAATGTTGGTCTGCTGAAAGCCTATTGAATACATCTGCAATTTTAGGGTTCTCCTTCATTTCTTCAATCAAGACCATCATAACCTCTCCTAAGGGCAGTGTAACGCATATTCCTTCTAATCCCTGTGGTGAACAAGTTACTGAAGATCGTGTTGTGATAGCAATTCGTGGATTGCTGTCGGTCTCTAACGAGTTATCAAAACCATAATGCTCCATTATAGCCTTTTCAGCTTCGGATTCGGATATTGCAAGATCACACTTCTTACAGGTACTATTTCTCATTGCTGGTTCAGTTAACTTCTTACAGCATATTTCACATTTCTGCATATTGGAAAGTTCTTTCATTATGTTCTCTCCTTTAATAGATTATTGATTACTTTTTCTGTCTTAACAAACAGCTGGAATTTCAATTTCCTACCATTCCGTTTTTTTCTCCAGATTTTGTTAGTAGGTTTTTTGCATTTTGATCTTGGCATTATGTTACTCCTTTTTTTTCATTTATGGTTTACTTTTTCTGTTTTACTTGGAACGAGATATAATAAAAACTTTCATAATATAATGTTACAGGTACATTAATATAATATAATATAACCCAGATTTTTAGGCAACAGCAGTCATATGTATTGCAGTGAATATATTTTCAGGATTTTATCCGATCTGAGTTATTCTATTTCAGGAATACAAACTTGGTTCTGAATGTCCTATTTATAGATTGCATATCATATTCAGAAATGCCATCTGTCTCTTCACAATGCCCCCAGCTTTCTTCATTAGCCAGTTGGTCATCATCATAGGCATACATCAAATATGCTGTATTGCCATTATACCAGACCGTGAATATGGCAGATATTTCAGGAATGTGATAGTATGTATTTTTCAGCCTTTTCCTTTCTACAGGATTAGCCACATGTTCTGATGTTATTGGTGAACTCGGCATTATTATTCTCCTTTGTTATCTGTTGCATCATCACAATATGATTCCAGCCCATAACCTTTTACCAAAGACTGGATATCATTTGTAATTGAGTTTATTATTTCATCAGGCACACAATGTTCTTTCTGTGCCAGACCATTTATATCACCTTCTACTACAAACATCAGTTTCATATTATTCTCCTTTATACCCAATTATAGATTATTATTAATATTTTTACAAGTATTGCAACAAACCAGACACCTATTACAAATGTCAGACTTGGCAATAAAATCTCATTTATCATGAATTTAACGAATTGCATAATCATTCTCCTTTCTTATTATCTGAACTACATTGATTGCTGATCTAATGCCTGAAACCCTCTTTAGTGCAATATGACAGGTTTTACAAACACTCCAGAATTTATTGCTAAACTTCTGCTTAACAATTTGAGATTCATCCGTTACTTTGTCTTGACAAAACCAACAGATAATTTTCTTTTCAGATTCCATTATTTACTCCTTTACGTTTTTGTTGTGCTTATATATATAAGGGGAAATTTCACCTAAACATTTAAGCAGATTATTTACAATTTACAGGTAAGGTAAAAAACCTGATCTTGTGGAAACAATCAGATTTTTTTACCTACCTAATTTTTCTAAAATCTAAAATCTATTTTTTATTAGACTTTTCAATCTCAGATTTCTTGGTTTTTTTAGGTTTAACAACTTTTCCTGTTTTGTTAATATATCTACCAAAGCCATATTCTATACCCTTTGGACAAATAGCCTTAAGACCGGTCTTACTTTTCTTCTTTTGTGCCTTAATGAAATCATCAATTTCAACTATCAACTTTTGATCATCTTTATGGAAGTGATTGAAGTTACCAACGTGACCAAAGTAATGTGATTTGGATACAATTTGCACGGCATGATCATCACTTGCTTTACGTTCTTGTAACGTCATCTTAATCCCACATTGCTTCTTTGTGTCATTGATAACTTTCTTTTGTTCATCAACCAAAGCATTGAACTTTGCTTCACTTACTTTGATTTTAGATGGTTTTTTTACCGGTTCAACTTTATTAGAAGTACTATCTTTTGTAGTCATTTTATTTTACCTTTCTTTACGTTGTATTTACATTTAATGTGGCATTTCTACCACCAAACAAATTTAGTATATATTGGTAATTGAATCTAAGAAATTTCTTTTTCAGATTACACTTTTATTGTCTGACCTACTATATATAGTAGTATGCTATAAACCCACCCCCATATGTGGTATGGGTGAAAATCGTTCACCTATATCCCCTCAGCACATAATTAGTCCAAAAGAACTTGAATATCTGCGTTTTTATTAAATCTCAAATTAATCATTGGAAATAATTTGAATTTCAAGTTAAGTTTAGAGTATGGAAAAAGTAAGAAAGAGTAAGGAAAGGTTATTAGCTGTTGAGATGTTGGCAGTTACACCTCATTTAACACAGAAGGATTTAGCTGAGAGCTTGGGTGTTACCACTCCTACGGTCAGAACATGGTTGAGTGATCCTCTATTCATAGATGTTTTATATAAAAGATTTATGGAGGTTGCAGGTAAAGAATTACCATTTGTCATTAGTGCAATGATCCGAGAAGCAAAGGCTGGTAATGTTCAAGCTGGTCGGCTTGTGTTGGAACATTTTGGAAAGTTGGAACATAAGGTTAAGATACAAGTTGAAAGTCCTTTTGAAAAATTTATGAAAATGGAGGATGTTGAAAATGCAGAGTTCGTTCAAGATGAAGGAATCACTAATGGAGCTATTTCAATTGCTGAGCAAGCAAGTGCTCTCATTGTTGATGACATTGTTCTTCCTGATAGGGATACTAGTAATGATCTCCCTAAGCTTAGGGAAAAAGATGAACTTAAAATGCTTAAGTTGGCTACGCAGTCTGAAAAGAAGAAGATCACTCAGAAAGAGTTGCAACAAAACATGTATGAAAGAAGAAAACGAGCAAAAGCAGTTGGCTTAAAACTGTTGAAACCTGGTCGAAGGACAAAATCACAGAGAGATGCGTGGTGGGATAAGCTCGAAGAACTTGAAATAAAAAAATTTGGGAAGGTATTAGGTAATCGTTAATCGTTGGAAGTATAATTTTTGCTGGAATTTTTGTCATTGTGGGTCAATGGGGTCACTATCTTGATAAGTACCCAATGGCTGGATATACATGTCCATCCTATTGCGATGTCCAGCACACTCACTATAAAAAAGAAGGGCATTGTTCATTTATGAAATATTTAGTAACGCATGATAGCACGATAGTAACATATAAGTACCAAAATGAAGAGATTGAAGTTGAATGGGTTTCAAGCTGGTAGATTTTTCTTTCTTTCTTTTGCTTCTTTTTCTTTCTTTCTTTTAATAATATATATATTAATATATATATATATATATATATAAATAAAATAACTGAATTTTCAATATGAGTCAAGACTTATTTCGTTATAAGAGAAAATACTTTAAATTCACGAAGTATATCCCACACAAAGGTCAGGAAAAATTACACTTTCCCGATAAAGAGGCACGATTTACAGTTGCAATATGTGGTAGACGATGGGGAAAATCAATAGCTGCTGCTAAAGAGATTGAGGCTGTAATTACACAGCCAAATAAAAGAGCTTGGGTAGTTGCCCCAAATTATCAACTTGCAGAAAAGGTTTTTCGTGAAGTATGGGCTGAACTTATAATGAATCAGGGCGTACCAACAAGACGAGCATCATACCGTGACATGTATATAGAAACCGAGTGGGGTTCGGTCTTTGAGGGCAAATCAGCAGATAACCCCCCTTCACTTGTGGGTGAGGGACTGGATTTTCTCGTACTTGATGAGTCTGCCAAGCAGAAAGCTACTGTTTGGGATATGTATTTACGCCCTACTCTTTCAGATCGTAAGGGCAAAGCCCTTTTCATATCAACACCGGAAGGTTATAATTGGAATTATGATAAATTCCTTCTTGGAAAGTCTGATGTTGATTGGAATTCATTCAATAGTCCGTCATGGGAGAATCAATATGCATATCCACTTGGATTAGATGATCCTGACCTTATCGAGGCTAAAAGAAACATGTCCACAGAGATTTTTGACCAAGAATATGGGGCAATGTTTACTTCATTTGCTGGTCGTGTCTATCCATTTGATAGAATGAAGGATTTAGGTAATTTCCCCTATCAACCAAATCTTCCTACCTATGTTTGTATTGATTTTGGTTTTAGAATGCCGGCTGCTGCCTGGTTTCAAGTCTATACTGTAGACGGAATAGAGCATATCAATGTTATTGATGAGTTTATCCACCAAGAAAGAGTAACAACTGATGATCTTATTAATGTATGTAAAAATAAGCAGGCTAAATACAGAGTGATAGCTTCCTTCGGAGACCCTGCAGGTAGTGCAGTCCAATCTTCTTCTGGTATGGGTGATATTGAAAAATTTCGTAGAAATGGAATGAATGTTCGCTTTGTTCGTGACAAAATTAGTCGTAAATTAGAAGCAGGTATTTCTCATGTTAGAAGCTTCATTGAGAATGCTGAAGGCTTACGCAGGCTACACTTAAATAAGAATTGTATGGGATTAGCAGAAGATTTAGAGAATTATCGCTATCCTGAACATAAAGAGGGTAAGGACTTAAAAGAGATTCCTGTTAAAGATGGTTTTCATGATCATGGTTGCGATATGTTGAGATACTTTCTCCTAAATCGTTTTCCAATCAAACAGCAAGGCATAAAATTTGTAGATAGAAAAAAAGAGGGTAATAAATGGCACAATACGCTAAAGATTTAATCAGACAATCCATTAAAGACGATAAGTTACATCGACTTAATGCCAAGAGGAGGGAAATAGAAGTTTATTTAAATTTCTATACAGGCACATCAATACATCAATACATTAAACCTTACTTTGATGCTATTCCTTTTCAGGAAGTTCCTGTTTATGAGATGAATATTACTAAAAAGTTTATCAATAAGATGTCAAAGATTTATACTCTTGGTGCAATCAGAAATGTGAATAAGAAATATACTACTTACACAAGGAAAAAGGATGTTTCTTTTAAGCACATTGAAAGAATGACAAGACTTCTTGGAACTATTGCCACTCAAGTTACTTACGAAGGAGATAAATTTTGTTATCATCCAATTTATTTCTTTATACCCCATTTTGATCCAAGTGATCCATTTAATCCTATTGCAATATCTTATCCTCTTATGAATCCTGTAGATGATCCCTCTTATGGAAGTGGTGAGGAGGCATTTGCATACATTGATGATGAATATTATATTGAATATGATAAAGGGGGGAATATTGTCAAGGAAGAGGTACACAATCTTGGTAGATTGCCAGTTGTTTTCACCCATCGTGAGCATCAGGTTGATTCTTTCTTTGTAGAGGGTGCTGTTGATATTATTAATTGTAATACTCATATAAATATTACTCTTACTGAAATGCAATTAGGATTAAGATACCAAATGTTTGGACAGCCTTGGGCCACAGGGGTTCCTGAAGCCGATATGACTGCAAGAGCAGGTAGTGATATGATTATTTCTCTTCCTGAAGGTGCAAATTTTGGGATTGCATCTCCCGGAGGCAACCTGCAGGCAGTAATTGACTCTATTAAATTTCAAATAGAGCTATTGGCACAATCTAACCACATGTTTGTACAATTTGCCCAAGATGGTGGAGAGACTCCTTCGGGAGTAGCACTTCAGATTAAAGACTTGGAATCTTTTGAAGATTTTAAAGATGATATAGAATTATGGAGGCAATATGAAAATGATTTTTATGAAATTGAGCAACTTGTTGGAGCACCTTATGGTGCTAAGCTACCCAATAAATTTGGAATTGATTTTCTTGAACCAGACTACCCAAAATCAGAACAGGAAAAAGTTCTTCGTGACGATTGGGATTTAAAGAATGGTCAAACGACGCTTGCAGAGATCATGGTACGCAATAATAAAGACATTACCATTGAAGAAGCTGAACGGAAAATTGAAGAAAACCTTGAAAAAAATGTGACACAGCTCACTACTTTTGTTCCCCCACAGTTGCAAACTAACGATGGAGAGGAAAGTGAGAATGATGACGATGATACAGACAGAGGAGATTAGAAGTGCAGTGGCTAATCTGCAAATAGATTCATTTCAGCTACGAACTATGTTTAGACAGCTTGAAGAAAAAATTGAGATATTAGAATTAAAATTAGATGAAGTTTTGCAGGTATTAGGTAAAAAATAATGGCATTAAAAAGTGTAATAAAATTGGCAGATAGGGCGACAAAGTTTGCAGATATAGCCTCTAATACTGGTGAAGAAGCTATGTATGGTAGATTCATTAAGGGCGTTGCTGATGGTCTTATTGGAAGATTGCAATGGGGCATTGATAATGGAAAAAATATTAATGGTGCTCCTTTTAAGCGTTCTGACCCTAGCCCTACAAGGGAGGCTACTATTAAAATGCGTAAAGCCAAACCTATGCATAGCCCTGATACTCCAATATTATATGGAACGGGAAAGCTTCGTGATTCATTTAGTGTTACACCCACTGCTAATAATACAAAATTAAAATTAGATAAGAATTCGGCTTATAATGATTATGGAAAACACCACAATTCAGGGTTTACGACAGGGTCTAAGTCGGCTATACCAAATGTCCCTGTTCCTGCAAGAAAATTTTGGGGGATTCCTAGAACCTGGAAGGAGGGGGGAACAGCTTATAATAAGGCTATGTCAGATTTGGCGAGTACTTTAAAATTTACATTTAAAACTTATCTTGATACAGGAAAAATAGGCGTTGAATTTAAATTTAAAGGATATGGGCAATTGCCTTGGGACAGTTAAAATGGAGGTATTATGTTTAATGGAAATAGTAAAAAAATAGAAGAGCTTGAAATGGCTATAAAAGAACTCCAAGATGAATTAGAATTTTTATATGGATTTTTAACCCCATCAACCCCATTATTAGATCATGATAAAGATGATACATATAAGAATACAATAATGCTTTCAGATGAAGCCTATGAAATTATTTATAAATATTCTGAGAATAAAAATTTTATTTTTATGGGAGTAGCCTGAAAATTCTTTGGTAGTAACAATAAATATTAGTAGATTTCCCACTAATTAATAGGAGATTTTTAATGGAAACAGAAGTAACCACTACAGATCAAGCAACGGGGCAGGAGCCTCAACAGGAGAGTCAGTCCGATTCTAATGTAGATTATAAAGCCTTGTACCTTGATGAAGTTAATAATTCAAAGAAGCTTCGTAAGAGGTCGCAGGATGCAGAAGCGAAAGTAACAGAGTTCACGACAGCTCAAGAGACTAATAAAGTGAAACAGATGAAGGAACAAGAACAGTTTCAGGAATTATCTGAAGAACTTCAAAAGAAATTAGATTCTACTCTTCCCTATAAGGAAAAGTGGGAGGCTCATGAAACAGCTCAGCGTGACAAGTACCTTTCAAAGCTTCCAAAGGCTGACAGAGAGAAGTTTGCGAATGAAAATTTGCAAGTCTTAGAATATATGACAGAAAAATTAAACGAGCCAAATTCAAAGCCTACTCAACATAAGCCAGGAATGTCAAGGACTGGCAACCTTGATAAACCTTGGACAGAAATGACTGATGAAGAGAAGCGTATTTTCTACACTCAAAGGGCTAATGAATAGAATTAAGGCTTAAAATAAAAGGAATTTAAATTATGGCAATAGCACCTACAAGTAATCAGTTTTTAACTGGTGGTCTACAAGACAGCAATGTAAGAGCAGGATTACAAAAATTCGTCCCTGAGGTATGGGGAATGGCAGTACGAGATTATATGGAAAAGAATCTTGTATATGGAAACTTAGCAACAGACCTATCTGGGCTTGTTGCAAATGGAGGTGATTTGATTCACCTACCACAACACGATGAATTAGTAGCAAGCGATTTATATAGCTCTGCTAATTCTGCAGCATTGCAATCAGATACAGATCTTGGTATTAAGTTTGACGATACTACAACAGCTGGTGGCGAATATCAATTAATCGTAAATAAATCTCATTATGCTGCTTTCTCAGTATCTGATCTTGTTAAGGCTCAGTCTAGTTATGAGCTAATGGATATTTACACCAAAAAATTAGGGTATGCCTTGGCTAAAAAGATAGATACTGAAATATCTAAAGCTATATTTCAAGCATTAACTTATAATGATGGTGCAAATAGTGATGCAAATGGCGATTTAGTTGGGAATGTTATTGATATTACAGGTTCAGGTGATTATAATATTGATAAAGCTGGTATCGCTAATTTGATTCAAGCAGTTCATATAAATGATTCATCTCTTGAAGATTGGACATTAGTATTACATCCTAAAACTTATGCAAGTTTATTTAAACTTGATGATTTTGCAAGATATGATGTTATTGGCTCTTCAATGGACGCTCCAAGAGTAAGTGGTTATGTTGGTAAATTAGCTGGCGTTAATGTAATTGTATCTAATAACTTTGTATATGTTACATCAGGTGAAAGTTTATATACAACAGCAGGTGCAAGTCCAGTATTCAATTCTACTGACATCACTACAGAAGCTGATCATCTTGCTGGATATATGATTCATAAAGATGCTATTAATATTGCATGGTCTGCCAATATGAAGGCTAGAGTTCAGAGTGAATATGATTTGACTTCATTGTCTAATAGATTCGTTGCTGACACAGTCTATGGTGTCACTCTAGTAGGTAATACAGGCACAAACAAAAGATTATTTGCTTGTATGGATGCATAATAGGCAGTTGATAATCAATATAATAGGGGTAGTTAATTCTACCCCTATTATTATAAATAGGAGATTATAATGAAGCTCGAAGCTAAAGACGGTAATGGAGATATAGTAGTAAAAGAATGTAATGACGAAGCACAAATTAAAAATATGCTAAAAAGAGGGTGGAAAGAAGTATCTTCATCTAAGCAATCTAAGAAGAAATCCAAATGATAGCAACTATACATGCACTCCTAGATGAAGTAAGGGTATCTTGGGAGAAGAATATTCTCAATAAAGGAATAAAGTCTAAAAAGCGTGTTATTGCTAATAAGGAAAGTTCTAAAAAAATAATTAAAGGGGTCTAATTACCCCTTTTTTTATTAGGCTCTCCTCCTTAAATTATATCCATGATCAATGAGATAAAAGAGATAGTAGAGTATGCACTCTATAAGATAGATGCTTATAGTGATGATGCTCTTGCTCTAGTGGTTCGCACAGGTATGGCTGAATCAGGATATAGAGCATTGAAGGGATATGGCGAAGGGAATCCTGCAATTGGATTCTTTCAGGTTGAACCTGCCACTATGAACGATATGATAGATAATTATATCAAGTATCGTTCTCATTACAAAAAGAATTTAGTATCACTAGGAATGAATTTTCAAAAAGATACCGTTATGTCTGTCATGTCTAATATAGGAGTCCAGGCAGCTTTATGCAGGATTCACTATCGTAGAGACAAACACTCGATTCCATCGTGGGATGACTTAGAAGGTCAGGCGAAATATTGGAAGAGAGTATATAATACTAACCTCGGAAGAGGAACAACTGAACATTTTATAAAGGCAAACAAAGATGTTGGATTCGATTAAAGTAGCTTTAAGTAATCACCCATTTAAGGGGGTAGGAGCATCAATGGGTGGATATATGTTATCTCTTTCTGAGATGTTATCCCCATTTTTTAGATTTTTAATATTAATTTTTAGTACCGTTACAGCGATCTCTGTTGCGTATGTTCAGTATAACAAAGCATGGAGGGTGTGGAATGTCAAAAGCAAAGAAAACCCCAGTAAGAAGGGCGATAGTAACTCCGGATAAACATTTCCCGTTAGCAGATAAAGCAGCTATAAATGTTTTATGTCAGTCTATTGAAATTGTAAAACCTGATCTCTATATAGATTTAGGAGATGTAGGCGAATGGGAGGGTAGCTCTCATTGGAAGTGGAAGAAGAAGAAACGACCTCCTCTTGAATATCAACTCCCATCAATCAAAAAAGATATAGTCGATGTTAATAAGGGAATGGATGTTATTGATGAATCCCTAGATAAAATTAATTGTAGCAATAAGCACATGATAGAAGGCAATCATGATAATTGGATGAATTGCTTTAATGATGAGCACCCATACCTTGATTATAGATTTAAAAACGCAGTAGACTTAGAAGGTAGAGGATATTCCTATCACCCTATGGGGAAATACTTAAAGATAGGTAAGCTCTACTTCTATCACGGACATCACTTTGCCTCTATGCATCACGCAAGAAATCATTTAATGAAACTAGGTTGTAATATTATGTATGGACATCATCACGATCTACAGCAATCATCTGTTACTAATATGGATGGAGTTAAGTCTGCATGGAGCATAGGATGTCTAAAAGATATGAGTGATGATGGCAATTCTTTTTTAGGTAATAGAAAACATAACTGGTCTCACGCATTTTCTATTGTAGATTTCTTTGAAAAGGGTTACTTTACGGTACACGTAATTCAGATAATTAAAGGGAAAACCTCCCTTTGGGGAGAAATATTAGATGGGAATTCGTAGAGATGAATGGCTCGGAGTAGTAAGATGGGTCAATCTCATTGTAGGATTCTTTAATATTTATCTCTATATTAATGGTTTAGGGCATCATTTGTTAGCGATAGGAATGATTAATATAGCAATATGGGTTTTTACACGAAGGCGATGAATGAATTTTTTAAAAGATTATTGGGAACAGCTAACTGCGTTTGTCATATTAGTTATGACACTTACTAGAATGCGAGTAGATATAGATGTCCTAAAGGAAAAGGTTAAGACGTTGTTTGATTTATGGAACAAAGAAAGCAAAGATTAGATAGATTGGAAGAAAGAGTTAGCCATTTAGAGCATATTGCACACCCTCCTGTAGATTGGGAGAGGAAGATAGAGTCTTTAGAAGGTGCATATAATAGATTATACGATTTAATTAAAGATAAAATGGGAGATAAATAATATGCCAGCATTAATAGCATGGATAACAAAAACATTTTTAACAGAGAAAATACTTAAACAACTTCTTGCAATATTGGGAGATTATTTAGTTAAAAGCTCTAAAAATAAGCTCGATGATAAATTGTGGGCTCAAGTAAAAAGGATTTTGATAAAATAGTGTTGAATGATTTAAAAATCAAAGGTTCAAAACCTATATCAGAAAACCTTTCTACTGTAACAGTAGGGGATCAAAGCACTTGCCTTGAAATTTCTGATACAAATGGAGCAAGAGTTGTAGGTGATTTTAGGGTTACGCAAGATTTATTAGTTGCTGGTGATATTAAGGGCAATATAAAAGATATGGTATTAGAAGATGTCACACTTGATTCATTGACAACAGATAGTATTATATCTACTGACCTTACTATAACTGCTAATAATGGCAATGTTTACATGAATGATGGAACATCAAATATATTCGATTTTGACGTAGATGATCCAAGTGTAAAAATAATGGATGATGCCAATACATCAGATTACTTTAAAACAAGCGTAGGAACTAATGGTGCTACTACCATTGCCACGATTGATGCAGTCGGCAATGAAGCAGATTTAACTTTCAATGTTGACGGATTTGTAGATATAAATACTCCATCGGGTGAAGATATAACCCTTGATGCAGGTGGGAATATTTACTTAAATCCTGCGACAAGCATGATAAGGGCCATACAGAGTGAGGTAACAACTTTTGAACTAAGGGTTGATGGATATACAAGTGCTGGATGTGGTATGACATTTGCTTCCTTAGTAGATTCAGGTGATTATTTTAGGATAGATACAACCACTCTTGGAGCAACAACCATAACAACAGTTGATGATGGGGATTCTGGAGATGGAGTAAGTGCAGACTTGACTTTTAACATTGATGGGCTTATAGATTTTAATAGTGCATCGGGAGAGGATATTACTTTTGATTCTGGTGGAGTTATCACCTTTGAATCAACTGGAACTACAACCTTTGACAGAGATATTTCCCTTAGTAGTGGCAGGGTTATTTATTTTGATTCTGCCGATACGAAAATAGGTTCTAATTCTGATAATCCTGAAGATATGGTCATAGAAGCAGATCAAGATATATTGATGTCACCTGATGCTGCTCTTGTAGTAGATGCTGGTGGTGGCATTACCCTTGATGCAGGTGATGGTGTTTTCATATCAATGAACGCAGGAACAGAATTTTCGGCTGCAAATAGTTCATATTCGGGTATGCTATTAGGTTGTACTCATGTATTTGGTAGTGGAACAGGTGGAGTATTTGTATCCATCTCTAATACTTTTGCAAATCTTGTATGGGACACAGATAAGTTTGCTTTAGTAACATTTGTAGTTCCTCCAAGCAATATAGTAAAAATTAGTGTTCATCTGCCCTGGGTTCAGGCAGCAAGTATTGCAATACAGCTTGGACTTGCAACTGATTCTTCTGCTACAACTTTAGGAACTAAATATCAAAATGATGTTGATGATGCAAATAGGGCTGATAATTTTAATATAAATTATTCTTGGGTAGTAGAAGGTTCTGACCATAGTTGGAGTGCTGGAGAAACTAAAACTTTATATATAATGGCTTATGCTGCAAGTAGCATGAGATTTTATACAGGTGGAACAAATACAAGTGGTTTTGGGGGTGTAATAGTAGAAGCAACAGCATTACCAGCCACAATAGGTGATGGGAGTGAACCATAATGGAAAAAACTAAAGAAATAAAACAAGATATTAAAGAGAATGGTGAGAAGAAAAAACTCACTAAAGATGAGATGATAAAACAACTTCAATCCGAAATAAGGGAGATTGAAAAAGTTTATCATCAAAAGACAGGTGCTTTAGCATATTTAAGGGAAATTGATTAAATGCCAACTTTTTCACAAAAAACTTTCGCATCATTTTGGAAGAACATTTTTGCTGTAAACCAGGTTGGAAATACTGGGATCGATACAAGTATTCGTGAAATGCAGGATGGTTTGGGAAATAATACATCTGTTAGCATATCCACTAATCATTTAAGGGTTAAACCACAAGCATCTAATACTACAACTACATTAGATATTCAGAATTTAGGGGGAGATTCTCTACTTAAAGTTGATAGTTCAAACTCGGTTGTAAAATGTGGAACTTCGCAGGTAAATGCCATGACACAGTATCAATATTTTACAGCAGCAAGGTTATCATGTGTAGCAAATACTCACATGGTATTGGCTCTTGGCTCTCCTTCTTATGTAGGACATTTGTCAGAATGGAATCTTGGAACGGGAAACAATCCAGCTGCTACACTCGATGTAAGTGGTGAAGATGATAGTATTCATTTAGCTACATCGTACTGGTATTTACCAGATGCGATTACTGTAGATTCAGTTCATGTATTAATGGGTGGGGACACAGCTTCAACTACAGATAATTTAAACTTCCAACTTTATAGTTATGCTTTAGATACATCTACAAATCATGGTGATTTATCTGATGGGACTTTAGTTGCTGGAACTGTTGGGGCTACGGGGGATTTTGTATCAGATGTCCATGAGGATGCAATTAAATATCAGTCATTGGCTAATTGTCCAACAGATGTAGCTTCTGGACGAGTTATATTGGCAACAGTAGAATCTACAGGGACAGATACTATTTCACTCAATATAACTGTAAAATATCATATTCAATAGAAAGGAAAAATTATGCCATACGGAACAACAACAACAAGTATGAGAAATTCACAGACAAGTGTTGGAGGTTCTCGAAATGGGATTACTACTGCTCTTGTAAAAACAAAAAAGGTTAGATATGGGGCAACATCAGATAAGATATTTTCCATATCTGAAGCAATAAGTGCGAGTGAAACAACAGAGATAATTCCTTCTGCTGTAGAAGTTACAAACACAGGGGTAGTTCCAGTTATGGTTATAGCTGGATATGAAGATTGGACTGCTGATGGAACTTCTGCTAATGATGTTGAATATTTACATACAATGGTTCTTCCGGGAGATACTTTTTCTGCACCCGTTAGAGCAGTAATAACATCTGGAAGTTTAGGCTCGGCTATTTTAGATGGAACTGCTATAACAAACGAAGCACCAAATTCTAATATGTATGCAGATATTTCAACAGTATCATCTGGTTTTGACAATACAACCGATCCTGTTACCATTGCTTCTGCTGATGGGGATTTTTGGAGAGTTGGGGATATGATAAGGGCTAACGCAGAGGTGGCTCAGATAACTGCCATAAGTGGTGCAAATCTAACTGTAAATAGAGCAATGCTTGGAACATCAGCTGCATCTCATGGAGATGGGGAAACTTTAAGATTACAATTTTCAAACGATTACCACGATATTAGCAAATACTCTGTATGTCAAACAAATGCTAATGGCACATTTAAGGCATCAAACTTCTTTGGCAAAGGTAGATCAGCATCAGGGACAGCAGGGATAGTCCCTGGAAGTGTAAATATAAAATTTTACAATCCTGGCTATCAGTCGCTTGGGCTTTCTGGTGTAACATCTTCTACAAATTCAGGTTTAACTGCGAGTGGAACTTATAAACTTGATCTTACAGTAGATGGAGGAACTCTATTCCAAGATTTGACCTTTACTGTTGATTCCTCTAACACTAATTTTGGAGGCACTAATGGCATAATTCAGAAGATACAAGATGCTTTAAATACACAATATTATACAGCAGGAAACTTATTTGAAACTGCTGTAACTGTAGGAATAGTAGATGGTGATATTAGATTTACATCAGGTCAGAGAAAGTCAGGTTCTGCAATGTCCCTTGCTGATACAGGGGATAGTGATTCGCTTTTAGATGCAAGTGCCAAAGGTAGAATACCAGCTATTACGGCTATTGCCAAAGCTGTTCCTGCAAGACTTCCCGATGATGTTACTTATGATCCAATTACATATACAGCCAAACCATCAGGAGTATTTTGCTATGATGATGGAAGGGGAAATTTGGCAGGTTCTTGTAGTGGCACAATCAACTATGAAACTGGTGCTATTAACTTGACAGGATGTCCCTCAAATGCTGAATTTGTTTTTAGCTGTTTAGAGAATACTGCATTTTCTGGAAAAATAAATACAAGTGATACGGGTAGGAAAAATTGTTTAATTGATTTATATGCTACTACGTCATCACAGAAAGCAGAAGGAAGGATTGAAATAAAAACATCATAATGCCTAAATCTAAATATAAAAAGAAGAAACCTATGAAGCCTAAGACTAAACCTAAGAGAAGGAGATATTAATGGCTACCTCATCAACATATTGTACACACAGAGATTTAGAGGATATATTTCCTAATGTAAATGATTATGATAGTAAAGAGGCTATATATGGATGGGCAGTAGTATCAGGTAGTAAATATTCTGCTCATGGTAGTGGCTTAGTTACTCAATTGTTTGCAGATGGAGAGAGTTTAGGGCCAGCACAATCTGCTCATACTGATTTGAATGTAGAAGGAGAATGGTTTTATAATTCAACAGACGATGTATGTTACTATTATTCAGCAAATAATCCGGCAGATAAATTAATGGAAGCAGGAGAAGTTTTTGCAACTCTCATGACAAGAGTAATGAAAAATGCTTCAAGATATTTTGATAGTCGTGTTGATTCTACCCTCCCAAGAGACCAATGGAAGGACAAGGAAGGTAATTATGATTATCTTATAGTTAGGACTGTTGCTCTTATATCTGTTGCATTTCTTATGAAATCTCATGATCCCATGAATCCTATGCTTGATAAGTTTGAAGAAGAATACAATCTTAATCTTGGACTATTGAATGGTGGACAAGCAAAGCTATCACATCAAAATACTTCTGATTCTTCTAAGGGTATTATTCGTGAAGTAGGCACAATATCTGGTGGTATTCGCCCTGTAGATACAAGGGGTAGTTGGGGTGGTACTTACGACCTTATTAAAGTTAAAATTATTGTAGGTGGAATAACTGGTACTGCTACTTATTCAGTATGGGTTAAAGATAGTGATAAGCTTGGTGTTAATGAAGGAACGCAAGTTGTTACAGCAGAAACAATTAATGGAGATTATCAATCTCTTGCAGGTGGTCTGCAGATTAGATTCGCAGGGTCTGCTAAAGACTCTACTGCTACTGCAGATGATGAATGGGAGATAGAAGTTTTTGGCAGGGGAGAGATGGTAGACAACCCTGTTGTTAGGTCTGTTAAGATGACAAGGGCTTACAATCCTAATAGGTACAGATAAATTCCTTGCCTGACTATATAAATAGGATATAAATTTGGCTACAAGTTTTACAAATAATTGGAAGAATATCTTAGATAAACTTCAAAGCGTATTCAGAGATGAATTTAAAGGTGCTTTAAAGATTTATAAAGGTAGTTCTGTAGATGCTGGCAATCAATATTTAAGGATTGATCCATTAGGTTCTTCTCTTGATAGTTATATGTCAAATTCTGAGACAAGGGAATATTCAATAGCAATTACATATCATTTTAGGGATGTAAATGCAAAGGGAACAGCCCTCGACCACATACTAAGATATGTTTCAAGAATAGAATCATTAATACATGACAACATGATTATGACACTTTCAGATAGTACAAAAGCAATAGATTGTAGAGTAGATGAATGTAATCTCAATCAGGGTGATGAGAATGAATACGTTGTCGTATGGAGCTGGAAATGTCTCCATGTAGGGAACATGAGCTAATAAAATATAAGGAGTAATAAAAATGGCTATTAATACAAGTATATATTCAGGAAAAGAATTTAGTGTATATATAGGCTCAGATGAAAGTGTTGGGACAAAAGACAACTCATCTAATGGAGCTGCAATGTATAGGCTTGATGTAGAGGGGATGACATTGCCCTCATTTGCACCAAACCAAGAGTTTGAGATGCGATCTGGTTCTGGAAGAGTTGCTGAATTTGGACAAGTATTTTCATCAACTAAAAGAGTTACTACTGAAGTAAGTTTATCAGGAAGGGTTGAGCTTCAGAGCCTCCCCATCTTGTATGAAAATGTATTTTCACAGGCTGCAACGGGTAGTGATAATAATTTTAAAATAGCAACAGGCTATACACCGGGAGTATATGAGCATGGTGATTCAACAGGGGCTACTGTGTTTAATAAGACTTTAACTCTGTTCTTTTTAGCACCAACTGCTGCTGATAGTATAACACTTCCGGGCTGTGTATGTACATCTCTTGCGTTGACTGGAGATATGACAAGCAATTCTGGTAGATATGATTATACGGCAACATTTCAGACTATGTATCAACCTGTAAAGGGAACTGATAGTGTGTCTGGTGCAAATGAGCTTACAACAACACTTGGAGCTACTAATATGTATTTATCAGATCAAACTACAAAAGACTTTGATATAATTGATTATAATGCTGCTGCTAATGCTGTTGATAGTATAAATCCTGTTATCAATAATCTGACACTTACGGTTGAAAGCCCAACTCAATTTTTAGGAGCACAGGGAACAAGTGCTGAACCTGAAGGTTTTGCAAGAGCAGTTCCTGAACTGTCTATAACTTTAGGGGCTAGTTTTAAATATGATACGGGTACTGATAAGATGACAGAGGCATTTAGGGATACAGGGGAAGATTCATTTATTAGAATGATATTAAACAATAAGGCTGTTACAAGTGTTTTGGAATCGCCTGATGTTAATCTTATACCTTTATCATCTGCCCAAACTTTTGGGTTTATTATACCAAAGGCTAAATTAACTTCATGTGAAATATCAAGTGATGATGTAGCATCTGTTAATTTTGAAGCAAAAGTTCTTGATCCCGGAAGCAATTTCGTATTGCATCTTGCAACAGGTGCAACTGCATAATAAAGGAGAAAACATGGCAAAGAAATACTATAAAGTACCTCGTTTTATTAAGATACAATGCGTTGATGAAGAGGATAGCCGAATAGAATCTGATTGGGCTGAGTGTGATAAGGATGGAAACTCATTAAATGCGAAATCTAAAAAAGGAGAGAAAGTAGATGTCGGAGAAAGTAGTAGCAAAAAATAGTAGTGACAATGTAACCCTTGCAAGTGGCAGAAATGTTAAGCTTAAAGAAATGTCTGTTGATGACATTGATTATTGTAATGATGTTGCCGAAGTTGTTTATGATGAATTTGGGGATATATCGACAGTAAGGGGCGTATCAAGGGCAAGAACAGCTTGGATTAGACGTGGAATTTCTGGTGGTGATTTTAAATCATTTTCATTAGATATAAAAGGGTTTGCAAGTGATGAAGTCCTTAAAGAATTATCTGATGTTGAACGAAATGAATTACTGGAATATATAAGGGATTACCAAAGTCTGGGGGAATAGAAACCCTTACACTTGAACTTAATATCCATTTGGATAATTGGTGTGAGGGTGGAAATAGCTGTAAATTCCATGAGTTCCCTTATAAGGCTGAAATCCCTATAATAATAAATGGGAAGAGAGAGACAAGACTTTTTAGATGCAAAGAGGATGTCCAAGATGTGATTAAACTTCTTATAAAGGAGACTGAAGAAAATAATAGTAAGGGCAAAAGTTTCGATGTTGGGTTATCAGTATCAAAACAACTGCCCTTTTTTTCATGTATGAATATTTTATATGATAAAGATGCACAGAAATATGTTGAGAAATATGTCTATTGTCAGGACTTCAATGTTGCTCCTTACGATGGAAACTTTGGCGATCAACCAAAGAAATGGGTTGACAGGTCATTTATTATAAAGAAAGCATTAGCTAAGAGAGAAGAATCGTTGATAAAAAAGAATCAAAAGGAGCAAAGTAATGGCTGAACCAATTCTCGATTTATCGAAAAGTTTATTAAAAAATGCAGAAGCATGGAATACCCTTCGTGAGTCAACAAATAAGGCTTCCAAGCGATTACAACAGGCTGAAAAAGATTATCAAAAAATAACACAAGCAATAGTTCCAATGCTCGCTAAAGACAAGGAACTTATTACAGCATTTGAAAAGAAATTTGGTAGTATGAAAAAGATTTCCACTCAAATGAAAAAGCTTGGATTTTCTACTAAAGAATCTACTGACCTCCTTCGTGGTATGGTGAACATGATGAAGGAAGATTTAAAGGTAAGCCGTCAAAAAGTAAGGGAAGATCAAAAGAAGGCTGATGTTGCAAAGAATGTTAAAAAACAAGCCAAAATATTAAAAGATGAATTAAGATCATTAGCACAGCAGACTGGTATGACTGCTGAAGCACAAAAAGTATTAAACGGGCAATACGGTAAAACAAAAGAAAGTTTAGGAATATTTAGGACTAGGGTCAATAAAGCAAAAGCAAGTCTAAGAGAATTAAGAAGGGTAAAGGAAGAGAATAGAAAGCAATTAGATGATCTTATTGGGAAATATAATAAAGCAGGATTGGCAATTCTCAGGTTTGGCAAGAAAGTTAAAACTGCCAATAAAGATACTAAGCTTTGGACAAGGAATTTAAGAAACAGTAATAGTACATTTTCAGTATTTCGTTCTAAATTATTACTTGGTGCGTTTGCTATTAGTCTTTATTCAAGAAGTATTGGAAAGTTATTAAAGCTTCACGGATTGCAACAAGCTTCCGAATTGAAGGTTAAAAATGCACTTATACAAACGGGAATGTCTGCTGGTATTACTTATGGTGAAATAGTTAATTTAACTAAATCATTACAAGAAAATGGCGTTGTTAGTGACGAAGTAAATCTTCAAATGTCTGCCTTAATGCTCACTTATGACAATATAGGGAGGAATGTATTTCCTTCTGCTTTGAAGGCAGCTAATGATATGGCTACTACCCTTGAAATGGGTATTCCTACACAGGAAAGGCTTGCATCAACTGTTACAATGCTTGCAAAGGCACTTCAACAGCCTGAAAAAGGCATGAATGCATTAAGGCGTGTTGGCTTTTCATTAAATGCTGTAGATAGGGAAAGAATAGTAACACTTATGCATCTAAATAAAACACAGAAAGCACAGAATGTTATATTAGAAGCTGCAAATAAGCAATATGGAAATATGGCAAAGATTATAAGAACTTCCACACTTGGACAGATAAATGACTTGAAAATGGCAATTGGTGATCTTGGTGAAGAATTTGGCGAAGGATTGTTGCCTATAATGAAGCCAATGATAGAGGGCTTTTCTGATTTTGCTAAATCAATCACCCCAGAAGGTGTTAGACAATTTCGAGATACAATAGGAGCTCTCACTGTTGTAATGATAGCTAATAAAGTTATTACTTCACTTTTAACTAGAGCACAATTAGCTCTAAAAATAAGTGCATTAGACCCAAGTATTATATCAGTTGGTAAATTAACAAGGGCTACGAAACTTTTAAGTGTTGCTAATAAGGCAGCTTTTGGGCCGATTATGCTGATCGCTGGTGTAGCGATAGCATTACTTCCTTCTATTAAAAGGATGGCAGGTGGTTATAAAGAGGGTGCTGATGATGCGAGAAATTTTGCCGATGCACAACTTCAAGTATTGGAAGTATCAAACAGGCTTGATGCAGCTCTGGTGAAACAGGCTAAAAAAGAAGCATACGAAAAGGAAAGAGATGTTTTACTTGAATTAAATAAGGCACAAAAAGCAACCCAAACGACGTATGTTGAAGATAGAAAAACGACTAAAGTTTTGACAGAAGATAAGATGAAGCTGGTCGATGGCACATATATGGAAATTGATGCTTATAATGCAAAGGTGAAGGCTCAGCAAGAAATTGTAGATTCTTTATATGTACTTATGCAGGCACAGCACTCTTCAGCTATTGCTGCTGATACTCAAGAAGAACATGTACGAGCTCTTAATAAATCACTAGACGACCAACTGGCAATTCTTAGGGTGCGAAGCAAGTTTTTGATGGGAAAAGAAAGATGGGTTACCCCGGGTGGAGTAGCCACCATAATGACAATGAATGAAGGCCTTTCCAGAAGTATGAATATATTTTTTGGGATGAGTAAGGGACAGAAAATAGCGATGGAAGCTCAGCTTGGATATGAGAAGGCAGCTGCGAAATTAAATCTAACTTTGGCTCAGTTGAATGAGACGGATGAGAATGGAAATCTTATTCACAAAGAAACGATTGCGAATGTAAAAGAGATGGCTAACGCAACAGTTATATATAATACAGAAGTAGAAAGGCAGGCTCAAATAGCTCAATTAGCTGGGGAAATAAGGGGCGAAGCGTTTAACTATATGAATCAATTAGCAGATGCAGAGATAGCTAAGCAGAATGAAATTATGCAGAATGATATTGATAATGTTAAGCAAACTTCTACATATAAAATAGCACAGAAGCGTGGTGATACTGTTAAAATGAAGCAACTTGAGAAAAAGGCTATGGAAGCTACTTTCCCAGATAGAAAAAGGGCTGCAAAACAGAAATTAGGGTTAGCAATAGCTGATATTGCTCTTAGCACAGCAGTTGGAGTTATGAAGGCTTTTAGAGACTTTGGGCCAGCTGGAGCAATTCCAGCTGCAATGATAACTAGCTTGGGATTAATTCAAGGTGCAGCAGCAGTTCAAGCAAACCCAATACCTAAATTTGCACAAGGTGGTATGATAGGTGGTCGTAGACATTCCCTGGGTGGCACTATGATAGAAGCAGAAGCAGGTGAGTTTATTATGAACCGGGGTGCTGTTCAAAGCGTGGGAATGGAAAACTTAAACCGTATGAATCAAGGTGGTGGAGGTGGTGGTGTTACTGTAAATGTATCCGGGAATGTATTATCTCAGGATTTTGTAGAAGGTGAACTTGCTGAAAACATCAAGGAAGCAATAAGACGTGGCACGGATTTTGGAATCAGTTAAACAACTATATTATGTAATTACTACTAAACAGTTATTTTTAGAATGGCTTTTAGAGATTAATTTATTTATTGGCAGAAAATTAACAAAAGCCCTTGCAGTAGAAGAGATGGATGGGTTTATAGAAACCAATGAAAGTATTGATATGCGAACTGCACCCCCGGCTGTTAAACGTAATATTATACATGATGAGGAAGTGCTAAAGATGAGATGGGATTTATGTTTGGGGTGCGAATTTTTAAATAATAATAAATGCGAAAAATGTGGATGTTTTATGAAAGTGAAACATAAATTGAAAATGGCTTCCTGCCCTGAAGGAAAGTGGGATAAATATGCCTCTTAATATTCCTTTCAATTTCTCTAACGACCTTAAAGGCAGGGACACTAATCTTTTTCCAATTGTTGTTATAGGGGGTTGGGATGATGGTCAGCATATTGATGATAATTCTATTTTTATAAGCACCAATAGCATTAGTTTGGCTACCACCACAACCTATATTGACATCATGAATCAGGTTGAAGAAATAATTGATAATATTAGTTATGCTCCAATTCTTGTAAATATTCCATCACTAAAGGAAAGTATTGATATTGAGAAAAGAAACTATAAGGTTTCTTCTATTAATTTGGATATTAGCAATTTTCCCCATAATGGCGAAAGATTTAGTGAGCTTATAGGTTCAGACTCATTAATTAATACAGAATGTAGAATATTCTGGGTATCTCCATCTGTTAATAAAGTTATTCCAGTTGATTTATTTGGAATCACCGATTTTGGGGATGCTTTCCAAATTTACTATGGCAATATCAGAAGATACACCCATGACGATGAAAAAGTTAGATTGGTGGTAGAAGATAAATCACAAGCTACGCTTCATAAGGATTTGCCGTTACCTGAAGATCGTCTTACAGAAGAAAATGGTTACACAAATGTCCCTAATAAATATAAAGGTAAGGGTATCCCGATGGTTTTCGGCTGGGTTGATAAAAGCCCGAGTGTTATAGCTTCTATCCCTACGCCAGTATCGTCAGGCGAAGATTTTGGACAGTTAAATGTTGGAGAGATAGAATTACTTTTTGATTCAAATGATAGCTCATCGATTGTTAATAACAAAGCGTGGGAAAACTCTCTTATACTTGATGATCATTTTTATCTTTACGATAATGATGATTTTTTTAAAATTCCTCAATTTATTACTGAATATGATGCTTCAGCTCTTGCCGAGTATGATATATTAGGATTTAAAATTTCGGAAACTAATAATCAGTATATTCAAGATGAAAACCTAAATGCAATCAAGCTCCAATCAAAACTATTAGATGAGTTGTCTGTGGGTGCATTTCTGTCAGATGGAAATACAATATATAATGATTGTGTTCTTGTTAGAAAAGTCCTTACCCCAGCTAATGGATTAATCGTGGGAGCTGTCAGAGAAAGGTTTGAATTAGATGATCATTCCAACCCTGCCGATAGGATGTTATACACATCACTTGGATTGCGAATGAATAACGAAACTGGCAATGAAATTGTAGGTACTATGTTGATGGAATACGAAAATAGACCTACTACTTGGGATGGATCATCATCATTGGTAGGAGTTGGAGAAACCCAGCATTCTACCCCTATGGATATAAACGATGGTGAAGATTTGATATATACGGGATTTGGTCAATATGCTCCATCGGATACGACTGGTGAATGGTGTACTATTGGTGCAAATATTACTGCACCTGCATTCGGCTTCGACGATCAGGTGGGCTATTGGTACATTAGATATTCTTTATACGCATCAAATAGAACATTAATAGATAGTGAATCTGATACAACGGCTAATATTGAATTAATATCAATACTACTTCCTTCGGGAGAAAATAAAAAATCTGATGAATATGATATTGATGATATTGTAGATAATGCAGATTCTTGGACTCTAATAAGTGGTGCATCGAACAGGATTAATAGATTGTTGGATTATGATTCAACTAATAGCTGTGCAATTGTAGCAGGGCTTCAATCAGCATACGATTCTCAATTTGCTGGAAATCTATATATATCGCAGGCTGTAAAATATGCGTGGGGGAGGGTTAATAATGTTATAAGTAAAGAATATTATGCTTCTGTTTTTGGCAGGGGTGTCGTGCTTACTTCCTCTGGGCAGTTTGATATAGGAGTATCAGCACCTAAAGCTATTGGACTTATAATGAACCATATTGGAGTAAGTGACATAGAATCACCCCCAAGTGATTATATATACGCCTTCACGGTTGAAAAGATTAACTCAAAAAAATTAATAGAGGGAATTGCCTCTGCAAGTTCTTTCATCCCCCGATTCAATAATATGGGGGTGTTTAAGTTTACAGAAATTCCTAATGGTGGTGGAACTGCCGATTTTCAAATTGAAGAAGCAGATGTAATTGACTTCTCTTTCTCTAAAACCAAAATTGAAGATGTTTATACCAAGATTGTATTCCACTATAATTGGGATTATGCAATAGGAGAATTTAGCGATAGTGTAACTGTTAAAATGGATGATGATATTATAGATGGTTATAGTCTTGATTATTATGGATTTAAAACAATAGATGGAGATGAGCACGCTGAATCCACCCTTGAAATTGAGGATGATAGGGGAAAATATATAAGAGATTATGGAACTGCATTAAATTTTGCACTATGGTATTTGATGTGGAGTTGCAATCAACATTTGAAGATGAAGGTTAAACTCCCCCTAAAATACATGAATTTAGAAGTGGGTGATCTCGTTCAGTTTGATGAGGTGGTTGGTGGAATTGAGCCTTTTAATATTAATTATAAAGTTGCAGATACAGTAAATGAACAGGTGGTATTTAACACTTTTCTAATTACCTCAACCAATAAGACATTAGATGGGGTTCAGATCGAGTGTGTTCAAATGCACGATTTACAATATTGGCTGAATCTTACATTGGGATGCCACACCGAAGGTGCTTGTAACTATGATGAAGATGCTGACACAGATGATGGAAGTTGCTATTGGGCTGAAGAAAATCATGACTGTGAAGGTAATTGCCTATTAGATATAGATGCTTGTGGGGTATGTGGTGGTGATGCTACCTGTTGCCCTCCCGACGTTCTTGATTGTAATGGTGATTGTAATGGGAGTGCAGTAGTTGATGAGTGTGGTATATGTGGTGGTGATAATACCTCCTGTGCTGATTGTGCTGGAACTCCAAATGGTGATGCTGTAGAAGATGAGTGTGGTGAATGTAATGGTGATAACTCTACCTGTTCTGGTTGCATGGATGGAGACGCTCTTAATTTTGATCCTGATGCTACCATAGATGATGGAAGCTGCGAATATCCTTTCGTGTGCAGACCACAATTAGATTATGTTCTTGTTGGCATACAGAATGAAGCCACGACCGATGTCTTAGAGTTTGACAATGATAATGATGTTGAGGATTGCAACCCTTTATTCGATCAAGAATCACCCCTGCCTTCAACCTCGGTAAATAATGCCATAGTTTCTCTTAAATATTTTTGGGTTAGGTTTGGAGGCAACTGCTTAGAAGGCAGAATGGTAAAGGGGGTTAGATATAAGTTAAAAAATGAAGATGATGTTACAAATCTAATTAATGAAGGTAATGATTTTTATGACGGCTGGTGTACTGGAGGCTGTTTTGATGATCCCGATGATGTAGACGATACAGCAACAGTATATCACCTTTGGTCGCCGGGGGCTACTGATGAGATACAACCATTTTTTGAACTAAATGATCCTTCGGATGGATCACTACATCTTGTTGAGATGCAATTTGAAATTACCACAGTAGATTGTATCACAGAAGAAGAAATAGTATATATAGAAGATGTGAAATTTGAACTTGAACATACAGCGTGTGGCAATATGGGTGACATAGATGCTGATGGTAACTGGAATGTACTTGATATTGTTGCTCTTTGCAACTGTGTGCTTGCAGGTGGTGGTGCTGAAGGTGCAGGTTTGCCATGTGACGAGATTGAAAATGGCTGTGCAGGTGACATGAATGGTGATGGTGGCTATAATGTGCTGGATATTGTGACACTTGCTAATTGTGTATTGGCATCTAATTGTGGAGGTTAATGATGGCTAAACTTTATTATGGAAATGGTAATTGTAGTATCGAATCAGGTGGTTCTGAAATTCGAGGAGTAGAAATAAGATATAGAGGTGCAATAGAAATTGAAGATAAAACTTCTGATTCTTTTGTTATCGGACATCAAGATAATGGAATTTTAATATTCCCAATAGGAGAGGGGACTTTAAATGAACTGTTTGATTATAATGGTGAATTTAGAATACTATCTGTAATTGTAGCAGATAATAATGCAGAGAAAGTGTCAACCTCTATTCACAGAATGATGGATTATACAGAACTGCTTGAAACTAAAGCTGAAGATATGACTACTAAAAGCGAGGATTTATCTGCCACCTATGTATCGGGCAAGAAAGTAGTTAAAACCTCCCTAAAGCAGCCAAATTTAAACAATCAGAACACTTCTAACGATATAGAGCTGTATTTAAAAGATGGCACATTGTATAATGGATATTATCATATTCATTTAAAAGATAACTCTGCTATGACGGGTAGAGAGCATTCTGAAGATTCTCAGGATTTATATTTTAATCATGGAAAGCCTACAAAAAATCCTAAATTAGTTCCTTATGGTGCTATCCAGCAGCAAAAAACAAGAAAGAAGGCAAAATTAAAAAGTAGGCGATCAACAAGTAAAGGTCGTAGTTACTAATGGCATATCAAAATGTAGGGACACCCCGTTTTTATGTAAATGTATTAGAGTGGTTGGAATCCGTAGGAGCTACAGGATTCTTGCCAGAAGATACACCCAGCCATCACTTTAAAACACTTCCTGTATTAATGGAGGATATTCCAGCCCTTATTGCTGCATATCCCATTCCATTGGGGAGTTTTACAAATAAGTCTTTTGTGGCTATTTTAGGTCATACGCTGGGAACATCAGGGGATTATTTTCAAGTTGTAAGTGGAGGTTTGGATGTTCCTTGGAACGGAGTCGAAGAAGTAGTTAATAGTTCAGGGGGTGACGCAAGTTACGATGGGTTTAGTATAAATTTATTTAGCAATGCAGAAAGTATAATAGCAGCAGATTGGGCTATTGCACTTTCTGTAGTTAATCAATCAATTGCAAACATTGGATCGGCTATATTGGGCACTTACTACGATATGCCAAATGCTCCAAATCTTTCACTCACAATGAGTCGTGAGTATGGAGGAACAAAGGAATTTACTACATATAATGGTGGGACTATGAGCAATGCAATGTGGAACTCTCCCCCAAAGTGGGGAGATGCTGGTGCATGGGAATTATATGAATCTCTTGGACTGGTCGATACAGATATGGTGAGAAGTGGTCGCAGAACTTGGGATTTAAAGTTTAGCTATATGGATGATAGTGATTTATGGGGTTCTAATCAGGTAATGGGAAGCAAAGCATATACAACAACGGGTTATGAATCGGATGATATGGATGCAAATGATAATTTTGAATTTAATATATTAACTGATAATAATTTCTTCTCACAGGTTTGGCACAAAACTTTAGGTGGAACTCTGCCATTTATATTCCAGCCTGATAGCAGTAACAATAATCCTGACCAATTTGCTATATGTAAATTTAAAGATAATTCCCTGAAGGCCGATCAATCTGCTCATAATATATATGATATTTCCCTTTCCATAGAGGAGGTCTGGTAAATGGCATATCAAAATGTAGGCACTCCAAGATTTTATGTGAATACACTTGAGTGGCTATCTTCGGTTGGGGTACAATCGTTTGACAAAATAGTTCATACATTACCAGTTGATATGGAAAATGTTTGGACAGATACAGCCATTTCGGAAATTGACCAATATTTTGGTAATGAAAAGAATTTTGCAGCATTATTAGGTCATACTATAGATAGAGGTTTTACTATTGGGAATACAAGTGCGTCGGATACTCAAGTAAATTACCCGGGTTGGTCTTCAGACCCACCTTATAATGGATTCACTTTATGGACATTTACTGGTATTCCAGCCAATTTAGTACAATTTTATGGGGGAGGAGGTTATGCCCCCAACATTGGTTCAATAGTTATAGGAAATTACTACGATATGCCCCACTCTCCTGATTTGAAACTTACTATGGAAAGAGAGATGGATGGGGTTAAGAAAATTCGCACCAAAGGTGGTGCTGATTTAGTTAATCATAAATACACAAAACCACCGAAGTGGGGTGGTTTAGGTGCTTGGGAACTTTCAACATCTCCCACAGGTTATCCCCCTGCCCTATCAAGAAGTGGTCGCAGGGTGTGGAATTTATCTTTCTCATATCTTCAGGATAGTGATATGTTTCCCATGTTATCCTCTCTAAATCCTTACGAAAGTACATCAGCTACAGAGGAGGTATATTCAGATAATCCAGAAACTAATTGGCATATAGGTGAAACTCTATTAGACGATAACACGTTCTATAGTCAAGTTATCCACAAAACTAATGGAGGACAATTGCCTTTTATCTTCCAACCTGATAATAACAATAACAACCCAGATGGGTTCGCTATCTGTAAATTTGATATGGATTCATTTGAATTTTCACAAGTTGCGAATGGTGTTTATAATATCAAGTTAAAAATTCGTGAAGTCTGGTAGCCAATGTGTAGGAATCTTATAGAATAGATTCTTAGGACTTTCGGGATATGAGTCTATATCAGGTGTTCTTTCTATTATAATCCTCTTTATTTCATTAAACATAACCTCACAATAAGCATCATGTTCCACATCATATAGGAACATAACCATTCCCATGTGATTATTCCACTTCTCATAGTTGTCCACATCATTTAATTTAATCTTAACATAATCCCTGAACCCTTTTACCTCAAAGAATAGGGGGGAGCTGTGCTGATTGAATATAATATAATCAGGTGCTGACCTTATTAAAGATGGTATCCTGTAAATAGGCAGGTCTGAATCTAAAGCATCAAGACCATACCTAAGGTGTGGTATATCCCTTCTTGTCAAATACTCTACTGCCTTAGCCTCTGATGGCCTATTCTTATTTCTAACTGCGAAGTCTGCTTCCATTATTGTATTACTCCTATTCCTAGTTCTGATTCAGGCATTGGTTCTCCTGTTTCCATTGAATTATAGTAACACTCTTTTGCGTAGTTTGCAATCAAGATTGCATCACTCACATTAAATGTTACCTTTGTATTAGGGAATAATCCCTCTGCGTGTTCTTTTAACCACTTCTTTCTTTCCCTTCCCATTAAGCCACTTGGGACATCCAATGAACCTTGCCATTTTCTTGGGGGGATATTATACATATCAATTTCATTTGCACTTGCAATACCCTTCCACAGTCCATAATTATATCCAAATCTAAATGCCCCTACCCTACCATCTCCTGGAAATGTCCATACATGCTCTATAAAGAGTATTATATTTTCACAGTTATCGGCAAGGCTTATTCCTGCCCCAAACATAACTGCCATTTCGTGAACGGTCTTTGGACATCTCATTGTTTTTATAAAATCACTATCCATTTCAGGTTTTATAAATGCTATCCCACCATTCATTCCTGGGTCTATCCCTACAAACAGTTTATCATTATGCATTAAATCGAGCCTCCTTAAACTCTTCCATTGTGTTATATAGTTTAACCTTATCACCATCAAACCCAAGCTTAACTCCACCTGAATTTCCGTATCTTACTTTTGAACCTATTATTTCTATTCCATTTGCCCCTACCTTGCTTTTGGCAAAGTTAATTTTATAATCGTAGAACACAAACCAAACATTTTCAGCTACTTGTTCTATTGCCCCACTTTCTGCTAAATCAGATAGTATTGGTCTTTGATTAGGTCTACTTTCTATTTGGCGATTAAGCTGTGATAATAATACAGCACAAGCCTGTGAGGATTTTGCCAACCATTTATAATCATTTACCAATTTTTCTAATTGCAACCTTCTCTGTTCCTTTGGGTTGTCCGGTCTTATAAGCTGAATATAATCATCTATTATAACATCTGGCTTAAATCTTTTAACCTCAGATGCCCCAGAAGCAAAATCTTTTAGGTTGTCAAACATTATAAATTTGTCTGCAGAATACTTATCAACAATTGCTTGTTTAACCCTGTTAAGCTCTGCCATTTCTTCAAAGCCGAACACTCCCCTACGAATCATTGTATAGGAAAGTTTACCACTTTCAAGTGCAATAAGTTTTTTCAACATTTCTGTGTTGGTCATTTCCCTGTTAAATAGTAAGACTTTCTTGCCATTCTCAATGAGTCCTTTTATAAGGTTGATTGTGAAAGTTGTCTTACCATGCCCGGGTCTGCCACCAACGATTGTTATCTCACCCCTTGTCATTCCACCGGACAAGTCATCAAGACCTGAGAACCCCGTCTTTATAAGGTTGTTTTCACCAGTTTCAATGCTCTTTATAACATCTGTCATGGCAGCGTCTATTTCAAAAGACTCCCCCGGCTTTATCTCTATTAATTCACCTATAAGAGAATGTGTATCCGTCAAAATATCATAAGTTCTTGTATGGCTATTTTGTGCCATTTTCTGTATATTAGAGGCTTTTTCAATTATAAGTCTAAATAAATACTTTTCATAAATTGCCTTTGCATATACTATTGCCCATTCTTTCACAACTGAATATTGAAATAGGTCGGACATATAATGTGCAGATAGTCCAATCTTCTTATCAAATTCATTAAAGGTCTGCGTTATTGTTATAACATCTACCCTGTGACCCTTTTTTATCATTTCACTTATCTTTCTCCAAAGAACCTTGCTTGTCTGCTTAAACAATGTTTCTTCATTTATATAGCCAACCACACTATCGTGTATAGAATTATCATTTAATACTGCCCCTATTACGGCATCTTCTGCCTCTGCCGATGAGGGCATCTCACTATTTACTGTCATTTACATATCTCCTAAAACAATGTTAATTGATTTAATTCAACATTTATCCTATCATTTGCTGTATTTACATATTGAATGTTTATTTCCGAACCTATCCAATTTCTTTTTTCACGAATACAGGCTATTGCTGTTGTTCCACTGCCCATAAATGGGTCATACACAATATCACCTTCTTCTGTGCTTTTGCCAACCAAATACCTTATTAGCTTTGTAGGTTTTTGTGTTGGATGTAATTTATTCTGCGTTCTTTGGGAATATATTATATTGCTATCCCTTCTTCCGTTTAATTTTCGCTTACCCTTAACACAAAATATAATCATTTCATATTTGGGGGCATAATCCCCTTCTAAATCGCCCATACTTGTATTGTTCTTTTCCCATATAAGAATATTCTTAACAACAAGCCACTCTGATAGCTCTTTCTTGAATATATCTATATTATGGAAGGAACAAAAACAATATAAGTGCGTATTGTTTTTCATAATACGCTGACATTCCCAAACCCACTCACCCAACCAATCTAAATTATTATCATTATGTATGGGGTCATACCTTTCATATCTATGATTACTCCTAAATTCCATTCCATATGGAGGGTCTGCTATTATAAGGTCGACAGAATGTGGATTTATTCTTTTCACAGTCTCTTGCCAATCCTCATGATATAATTTATTTATCACTTTCCTTCTCTATTATAGGTAAATAGGAATGAAGAATTTCTTCCATAATTTCCACCTGCCTTTTCAATTCTTTATTCTCAGATTGCAACGACTTTATAATCTCTGCAAATTCTCCTACTCGCACTTTGGACACACCTGCCTATGTAATCCTCTTTTATAAAAATGCTCGTAGTAGTGTATATCGTGCCTTCCCTTGTATTGATTATGAATCAATTCAAATGCATTGTTACAGGTTGGACAAACCTTAACAGCGAAGGCTGACTTTTGATTTTCCCTCCTCTTATATTCTGATTTTCCATAATCTTTATTATAGGTCAACCCCCAATCATTTATACCTTTCGTTGCATTTGCTGTATACTTATCTCGTCTCATCTTCATACTCCTCACTTATTTGTGATAATGCTATATCCTGTGCAATATGTTTAATTTCTTTTATAAACTCACTTCTATTTTCTTTGCTATCAAATTCAAAGAGTTCTGTTTCAAAGGATAGATCTTCTTCATCTTCACTAACTCTATATTTTACTGCTACTATATATTTCATTTTAAATCCTTTCAAATTTTACAGATGTTAGCCCCTCATCTCGCAATCAAGATGGTAACCGTGTATGTTTATAGTCTAACACAACTCTCGTCAGAGTTCATTTTACGTGTCCAGCAATTTTGGTGAGTTATGACAGTCAGATATAGTCAATATTACCTTCTCATCCTCATCGGTGCATCTGTAATTATTTTCATTTTAAATCCTCATTTAATTAGTCGGGGGAGGATAAGAGATAACCCAAAACGACTCCTCCCCCTTTTTGACTACTCCAAATTTTAATCCTTAGGCATACATTCATCCATAGCCTCTAAAGTTTTGGCAGCAATTCCAACAGGGTCATTAGACTCAACTATGTTGTTTAACCCTTCTACTGCAATTTTATATTGACAGCCTCTAACTGTGAGTTTTGCCAACAACATATCATTCTGCCTTTTTAAATCATCTAAAACATCAAACATTATAATATCTCCTTATGTGCTTTTTTATTTTTACTGCCAAGTTCTCTCTTGGCACATTTACTACAAATATGTTCAAGCAATAATCTATTATCAAATAAGCTATACCATTTATAAGTTTGAAAATTCATTTTATAAGTTCCACAGCATTCACATTTGCCTGTTATTTTTTTACCCTTTATAATACAATCCATGTTATTCGCCCATCCTCCCCCCACCGACTGCACGAAAGCAGGGGAAGGATGAACCTAACCGTAAGGAGGAGAGTTACCTGTACCGATAGAAAGTGGACTTTGAAATCCGTAATAAAGATAACAATGGTCTTGCCCTCACTCCAAGAACTTTATGGAAGAACCTTGCCACTTCTATCCTTATTTTAAGTGATTTAGAACGGCAAATCATCTACTTCCATATCCACTTGAACTCCATCCTTCCAAAGATCAATGGTTTTAACCTCAGGTGTCTGTCTCTCCACACCATCATTCCCTTTCCAGGGTTTGCCCATATTAACGTTGGCAAGTACAGGCTTTCCTATAAAGTCGCTTTCTCTAAGGTCTGGAAGGCTTTTCACCATTCGCTTGTCACCATCAACCTCAACTTCAATCTCAGGGCATTCAATACCAAGTGCAGTAACTGCATTCATATATCCCCTGTTTCCACCTGGGTTTGCCTTAAAGCTATCTCCAATATCGGGAGTTAAGAAGAAGAATATTCCTGCAGACCGTATTTCACGACCCACATAATTATTTCCCTCTACAGGCTTCATAGAGCCATCAATATCTTCAATAGCAAAGCTATTAACATCAGATACAGATTTATGAACCTTAACCCTATAATTATAAACCTTTGCCCTATATTTGCCCTTAACATCGACTTCCCTTATCTCACACTTTATAATGTGTGCAGGATAAGTCCCTACTGCTAATCGTACCTTTGACTGCTCTTGCGATGGGTCAAAGAAATTAACTGCGTTGTGCTTTACAACATCTTCTACAGTACTCATCTTATTGTTCTCCTATTATTGTTTCTAATCGTCTCATTGTTGCATCCAGATTTGTTTTATTAATCGCCATCTTATCAATGCTCGCCTCAATTTTAGATACAACCTCTTTACTTTTCACCTTCTTGAGTTTAGCTTTAATCCTATTAGTTTCAGATTCATCCAAGCTAACATCCTCAATTCTTTTCCTATACACATCATCTGCAATATTGCACAGCCTATTAACAGCAACCTTAAAACAATCCGTATTAGCCGATTTTAAGTCATTCCCTATATCAACATAGCCTTTTTCATTTGATGCGATTCTATGGGCATCTACAGCATCGAAATGCCGTTCTATCCCATTATCTACTATGGTTAACCTGCCGTGTACTGAGATTGCTTTGTCTCCAATAAACTCATACTTTACAATTTCCCACCTCCATATAGGGTAATGCAAATTCAACATATGTCTCATATAACCCTCATCTACATAGTCAAACCCCTGTTGTTGTTTTATATAGTAGTTTGGAGTATCAATATTTGAAACATTATCATGCTTTAATACGACAGATGTCTCCATTTCCATTATTTGTGGATTAATTAATGCCATATTTTTCTTGCCATTTTTCATTTTACTCTCCTATTTTATAATTAAGAATTTTATTATCCACCACCAAAATATAATACACCAGACTGCCATAGCTAAATAACACATAAGCCTAACAGTCTTTATCCAATATTCAATTATGGTATCTAACACTATGCCTCTGCGTGTTGTCCACTGAAAAACTTTAACATAGTTTCTGCGACATCCTCTTCTGGTACACCTTCAAGGTTTAAGCCATCAAAAATGTGCCATGTTTGTTCACAAAATTCATCAAAGTTTACATCTTTTGGTTTTTGATCTGTATCCTTGAGGAATGAATTATAAAAATTCTTCAAAGAACCTGTTGATTCATTAACCCAGAATCTATAATGGGTATAATCTTCAAGGTTAAGGTCGCCAACTTCCTGTTTTTTTATCTTTTTACAAAAATCATCAATAATTTGTTTTTTATTATTATCTACATAGTTACACAATATTTTAATCATTTCTTCCCTAACTTCTCTCATCACATGTCTCCCTATAATTACAATATTTACACTCCCATTCCATTACAGGTGATTCACCTTCCTGGAATCGTGGTAAAGTATTTAGTTTATGTAAGTCTTGAACTCTTGTCCAATAATTATAGCTTTGGTCAATAAAGTCTAAATCAACCTCAACCTGTTTCATAGCCGATGAATCCTTATTGTAATACAAGAGGAACAAACCATCACACCTTCCAAACTCCTCCTTCACTCCATATCCGTAAGTCCCGAGTTGCAACTCTTGATGGATAGATGGTTTGCCCTCTTTTTTCCTTCCGAACTTAAATTTCCAAGACCATGAATTCATAGTTTTAATGTCATACACATAGACCTCGCCTGTTTCCATTTGGGCAATTATATCAGCCCTTCCCTTGACATTTAATGCAGGAATGTCCATTTCATGCTCAATTAATAATTGTTTTACACCTTCCATTATTCTCCCCCCCTACTATACATATCTTTCAAAAATGCAACCAATATTATAATAAAGAACAATAAAAGCAGTGTTGAGTTAAAGTCCATTATCTTCTCCTATCGCCACACATATAGAAAAGTGGCTATCACTACAATAAACGCTAATATAATAATTAATACATGAGTACTCATACTATTCTTCTCCCGTTATAGCATCACGAACACTACCATCTTCTTGCTCTGATAAAAATGTATACATACACTCCTTACATAGCATCTGCTCATAGCAGGTTGAATATAAATCTATTTCATAATAAATATTCCCACAATCTCCATCACATAAATGTACTTTAGCACTCATTCTTTACTCTCCTTTTCATTTTCATTACCTATTTGCATTAACTCATATTCTAAATC
>Ga0208684_1000314_pt1 | contig 39135 bp, 52 predicted proteins | sample MalvireepMed_b05_FD_184245 | JGI IMG/M metagenome (GOLD analysis project Ga0208684, IMG submission 184245) | Marine viral communities from the Global Malaspina Expedition - Malaspina viral metaG DeepMed_b05 (SPAdes) (version 2) | ecosystem: Environmental > Aquatic > Marine > Oceanic | place... | reverse complement strand
CGATGGCACCCTCATCGAGGACCAGATCGACAGCCGCAGCAAGGCAAAAGGACTCCGCACACAGCAAAACAGGGGGGCGTAAGTGATTGATGCATATAGCACACAGCTTCCCACACAGCTGATCACAGCGAGAAACAGGCATGCGTAAGATATTGAAAAACCACAAATCGCTTTGTGCGGAATTTGCGGCACACAGCCCCCCCATACCCCCTGGCTCTGTGTGCCACAGTTGCCGCCTCAAGCGGCGGCGGCAATCTGAGCACACGAGCCGACGCAAAGGGACATGATGAAAAAACCGCAAACCAGTCTGGCTCACCTGGCGCAGGCATGTGTGACAATGCTGGCAAAGGCAATGGACGAACAGTGGGGCAGCGGCAGACTGCCGATGATTGTCAGTGCCGATCTCAGAGCACGGTTCCTCAAACAGCAGCGGTTGTATCATGAGGCGCTGATGGCGGAAGACGAACCGGCTATCGTTGCGCAGAGCCACGGCATGCTCAGGGCATGGCATGTGCTGGATGACGCTGCGGTCGAAACCGGGGAGAAGCCACTGCCGTGGTCAGCCTGGCAGCTCACCGCGCCGACCGGTGAGGTCATCACCATTATCCGAGAAGTGGCTGACCTGGCGCTGGTGCCGAAACAGCCAGGCGTCGAGGTCTGGACCGCTGACCAAATCGTCGATCTCATCATCAACCAGCTCGAAGAGGTGCGGGTTGAAAAACGTCAGTGGCCCAAAGGAAACGGCAAAGAGCCGATGGATTGGGAAGAGGGCGATGACATCCCGTTTTGAAAAACCGGAGGATTGCGTTGGCGAAGAAACGAAAGAACAAGCAATTGCAGCCATCGGATTTTGGAACCAGAGAGCGAGGCCAACATGACGAAATCCAGCTTGAAGAAACGATGGTGGCGGGCGTTAACCGGGCACGCATCACAACCCAAACCCAGCTCGACCGATACTACAATCGAGAAGAAATTAGCTATCGCCAGTACGACGCCGGTGAAAGATTTCAGGCTGCTTGGTTTATCGGGTGCCGTGGTGTTGCTGTCGCGGCGAACTACGATGTTCGGATTCCCTCGTCGTCGCGGGAAGTTGAGCAGCATGTTGTCCGCGCCAGGCGCAGTGTCAAAAAAGCACTCGACGCAGTTGGACCGTTGGCGGCGATAGTGGTGCATGTGGCGGGCCTGGACTTAGCGGCAAGTGAGTGGGCCGTGATGCACGATCATGACAAGCGATCTGGCATCACGGTGCTGCGGATGGCGCTCGATGCGCTGGCGGATCACTACGGGGTCTGAGATGAAAAAACGGGATCGGGCCTGGATCGAAGAGTTGCTGGCGGAAGCGGAATATGATTTCGTGCCGCCAACGGACGGTATTCACCGACCGCTTTGGCTGCATGCGCCAGAATGGCGTAAAGCCATTTATCGGAAGCGGGCCAAGCATCTGGTCAGCCGATTGCCACTCGATCGAATGGTGCTGGATGATCAGCAGTCTTGACTTTCGAGTGTCACTCGTTCACACACTTTCAGTCATCGTGGGCGAACGCGCCCACAATCCCTTCCCCAAATTTTCCGAGGTTGATGATGGCTGCGAATGGTGCCACTGACACGGCTGTTGTTGTGCAGCCAGCACGACGGCCTGGGCAACACATTGAGCCGGAAACTGCTGATGCTCAGATGTTCGAGTTTATTAGACGCACGGCAGACGGCGAGAGCATGCGGTCAATCTGCGATGACAATCACATGCCGAGCACAACCACAATCTGCACTTGGTTGTCAAAGGCAGACGATGGCGTACTTGAACAGTACGCGCGCGCTATGGACCTAAGAGGCCAAAGATTTGGCGAAAGAGTCGCCGAATTGTCTGAAAAGGTGTTGGAAACTCCCGATCTCGACCCTAACCGCGCCAGGGTGGCTATGGATGGCCTCAAATGGTCAGCTGCAAGGCTATCCCCGAAACGGTACGGCGACCGCATCGAGGCTCACGTCACTGGTGAGCTGACTGCGACCTTGGTGCCGATCATGCCCAAAGCGAAAGGGTGACTTGATTTGACATCAAGTGTTCCTCGACCTCAAAAACGAGGCAGGCTGCGGGTTTGCGGTCGCTCGATCGGTCGAGTGTGACGAAAGTGTGACAGATTTGGTCGAAAAAGCATGCTTTTGACCTGGGCGGTCGTCGGTCAGGTCGAGGCCGGGGGCGGCCGCGTCGTCCCGATCGGGTTCGCCTGTTGTGATGGCATTAAGACACCCCTTGTTTGTCTCCAGCGAAAACTTGGTGAAGCAGCTCCTGTTTATAGTTGGGAATTTTGTTAAGTGGAACTCGACCTCAGGATGCTGTTGACAATCGCGGGGATGTTGGTGAGCGTCGTGAGCGCGTTTATTATCGTCAGACAAAAACTTTTGACTGTGGTGGAGCAACTCCAGGATGTGGAAAAGCGCCTCAGAACGGTAGATATTCGCGTCGATAAAGGGGAGGTCCGCGTTAGCACAGCGCATCAGTCGCTGGAAATAATTTCTGGGATGCTAATCGGGAGCTCGCTACGATTTTGGTGCGTTTGGACAATTCTGAGCGCGAAATCGCATATTTGAAAACCTTGCACAACGGCAAACATCACGGCGCGGAATGAATTTGCGTGCTGGTGCGGGAGCGCTTAGCGGCGCGGTGAATACGGGTGTCCGTTTTCGAAGGCTTCCAGATTGTAGTCACGCCAGGTTGGTTCGAACATCTCGTATTCGTCTTTGGTGCAGACCGAGATATGGGTCGGCCCCTCGGCACTTTGATATATATCATCTTGCATTTGCAGGAACGCGCGACCGCTGCTGGCTCTGCATGTTGCGCACCGCAGCTAACAAGGAAACGCCGTAGCGTTTTCTGACATGGCTCAGAAGATCGAGCGTCATGTCCTCGCCGGCGACCTGCTCGCGATAATCGTCGATCGGCATCAACAGATAGGAGGCGAAGGTATCGGCCTCCTCCTCGCGCTCCTTTTCCACGTCCTTCCATTCGTTGGCCTGAAGGGGAAGGCATGCGAAATCGAAGCCGTCAGCCAAGACCTCGCCCGCGCAGTCGGCGGCCTGGAGCGGGTGCCGGTGAAGGACGTAATGCCCGAACTCGTGCGCGAGGGTGAATCGCTCTCGACCCGGGTAATCCGTCGCCGTGTTGTAGAGAATCTGCCAGCTTGGCTTTTTCCGGTTCGCGCGCAGCATCCCTTCGAAACCATCGATTTCGACGCCCTTGATCTTGGTGATCGGATCGTCGAAGTTTTTCGACATTTCGAAGGCCAGCGCCTCGACGTCAACCGGGAACCGGTCCTCCCCTAACGCGGCACGGAGCACAACGGACAAATCGTTGGCGGCTTTCTTCGGGGATTTCCGGTCGGTCTCCGTCATTCGTCGTCTTCATCCAGCAGTTTAAGCATGCCCTGAAGTTTCTTTTTGGTCTTGTCGGGCATTCCTTTGTATTTGCGAAAAAACTCCCTGTCGGAGGCGTCCGCCTCGGTGACGTCCTCCGCAGTTAATAAATAATCCATCGTGGTATCAAGCGCCTGAGCTATGGCTTGCAACTTTTCAGCGGACGGGCGGGCCACATCCTTGTTCTCCAATTCCCACATGTAACTCTTGCTGGACCCGATCGCGTCGGCAAGCTGTTCGAGTGTAAGCCCCGTCTTCAAACGCCGTTCCCGAATTCGTTCCCCGAGTGGCGTTGGCATCGTTCCTCCCGATTTTCGCTGCAATACGCAGGTTCGGTATAGCGTTATCGTTGGTGCTTGACAAGCGTTCATTCGTGGTGTGAACGTGGTCGCAGTCTGTGCTGGCGACCACGAAAAACACCGGAAACGGATTTAGCCACGTTCGCATTCGCAGCAAATTATATGGCATATTGAAACGCAGGCGAGCGAACCACAGTGGTTCATGGATTGTTAAGATGTGTTTGTTCACGGCGAAGTTTACCCCGCCGCGGCGCAGGTAGTCGTCGCGCCACGCCAGGATCGTGAGTGGGCTTTGTCTGATCAGGGTCATATCTCTTGTTTTGGTTATCATCATTGCGTTAGCCCTCGACTTTCTCCGGCAGACTGTCGTGTGATTTGATCATCTCGATCAGGTCGCGGACGTTGGCGGCGGTATAGGAGCCACCTGCGTCGATGTGAGCCTCTAGCTGCTCTGCGTATTGCACTGAATCGCTACGTTTACTCATACCTCCCCCAATTTTCATGGCATTCATAGGAGTTCCTTTCGATTGCGAATGTAAGCTTACCTTACGAGCCGCGTCCTCTTCAAGCCGAGTTCCACCAGGCGCGGAAGCGCTTCACCGTTGCGGTCTGCCATCGCCGGTTCGGCAAGACTGTGATGGCGGTTGCCGATGCGGTGCAGACCGGATTGTGGACGCCGCTTCATCGCCCACAGGTGGCCTATATTGCGCCGACTTATGGGCAGGCCAAGCGCGCCGCCTGGGAGTATGCGAAGGAGATGTGTGCCGGTTTTGGCGGTGTGCGCTTTCATGAGTCGGAGCTGCGCATTGACATGCCGCGCGTGTTGCAGAACGGGCAGAAGGATTTTGTGCGTCTGATGCTGTTGGGTGCCGATAATCCTGACACCTTGCGTGGCATTTATCTCGACCATGTCGTGCTTGACGAGTATGCCGACATGAACCCGAGGCTGTTCCCCGAGGTCGTGCGACCGGCCCTGTCTGACCGCAAGGGGTCGGCGGTCTGGATTGGCACGCCGCGCGGCCAGAACCTGTTTTACGACAAGTTTGAAGAGGCCAAGACCGAAGTGCGGGCTGGGAACGAGGACTGGCACTGGTGTATTCACAAGGCGTCCGAGACTGGCGTGGTTGACGAGTATGAGTTGGCGGATGCGGCCAAGCAGATGTCGAAGCCGCAATTTTCGCAGGAGTATGAATGCTCCTTCGATGCGGCGCTTGAAGACGCCTATTATGGCTCACAGATGGAAGAGGCTGAGCTGGAAGGTCGCATCGGCAGGGTGCCGTTTGATCCGAACTCGAAGGTGGAGACTTTCTTCGATCTCGGCTTTGCGGACGCCACCAGCGTCTGGTTTGCGCAGCGTGTTGGCGGCGCGGTGCATCTGATTTCGTACTATGAGAACTCGGGCGAGGGGTTGCCGCATTACGTTTCGTTGTTGGAAGAGTATGCGCGGAGCAAGGAGAACGGCGGACGCGGCTATACCTATTCCCGGCATATTTTTCCGCACGACGTGAAGGTGCATGAGATCGGCACCGGCAAGTCACGGCTTGAGGTTTTGGAAGAGCTGGGTGTGGTGCCTGACATCGCCCCTAATCTCAAGCGGGCGGACGGCATCGAGCAGGTGCGCAATCTGCTGCCGCGCTGCTGGTTTGATGAAGAAAAGTGCGATCAGGGCATCAGGGCGCTGAAGCAGTATCGTAAACAGTGGGACGAGACGCGCAAGATATATAAGAACCGTCCGAGGCATGACTGGACGTCACATGCGGCGGATGCACTCAGGTATGGCGCTATTGTTACCCCGAGATCGGCCCGCTGGGCAGACCCGATCGAGTATCCCAAGCGGGCGTTTGTTTAGAGTTCAGCAAGCCTCGTTTTGATAGCGCGTTTGATTACACCCTTTACGACCGCAAAGGTGGTGCGTTCGTGGTCGTTGAACTGGGCGATTGTCGCGTACAGATCGATTTCACCGTCGCGGTTATGAAGGTCGTCGAAGTCTGACGGCAGCGCATTTGCGAGATGGATTGCGGCGATATAGATCGGATGACTGTCGCCCAAAGGGAATGGTTGATACCAGTTGAGGGCACCCATAAGGCACTGACCTCGATTGGTGACGTAATCGTTCTGCACCCAGTCGCATGGTTCTGCGAGCATGGCGTCAGCATCGCGCAAGACTGTCAGCGCGGCGTCGTCTTTGAGTTGAGTTGTTTGATCAAGTGGCATGGTGTGTCTCTTTTTATATCGTGATGTTCTTATCGGAAAGCAGCGGGAGACCACCCCAACTTTCCCCGAAACCATTCCGGCGCTGTGCGCACAGCCTCCGTTCAAGTATGTCACTTTCGAATCGGTGCCTTCATTATTTGGTCGCGAAGGCTAGCTCTCCGATAAGAACACCAATGGTTTTTCTTCGATTAAAGGACAGCTTAATCCCATAACAGTACAATTTGCAACTTCTCTGGAGATTACAGAATGAAACAGAACATTGATGTCGGTGACCTTGGTGGCCTGACGCATGAACTGGTGGCCTTGCCGAAGTCTGCCCGTCTGGAGATTTGCATTGGCGGCGAGATTTACACCGGCAAGGTTGAGCTGGAGACTGAACCCGGCTGTGCGCGGCTGCACTTCGACGAGAAGAAGAAAAAGCCAGCGAAGAGCAAGGGCAAAAAGTAATGGTGTCTCTGCTTGATCCCGTCTTACCCGACCCCAGGCTAGAGGCTGTATCTCCAGCCTATCTTGCCTTTCAGCAGCAGGTGGCGAACCCGCAATTTGGCGCGCCTGCGCCACCTGTCGCACCGGCACAGGTTGCGTATCAGCAGCAGCCAGGGCAGGTGCCACAGGCGTATCCACAAACGATTCCGCCTTGGTTGTTACCGGGGTATGAGCCGCCGGGCATGGGTGCGCCTGATCGGGAACGTGAGTTCAGAGCAGATCATGCCGCAAGGGAAAAATATCGGGCAGACCTGCTTGCCGACAGGCTGGATAAAGAAACATTATGGAGAGGTTTGAAGGGGGCGCAATTTGCTCAAAAAGCACTGCCTTTTGCATTCCCGGTGGGATTTCTGGTGGATAAGTTTTTGCCAGAGGGTAAGACAAGAAGCCTTCTTTCGGGTTTCAGTCCATTTGAACATGCCAGGCTCGACGAGGTGGCGCACCGCGATGCACTGATAAGAAATCAGGGACTAACCCAATCATACGGGCCGGGTGCTGTGAGTGATTTTGTGCCCGAGTTCAGCCCCGGTGTGCCTCGTGTTCCCGATCCGCCGCCTAGTTTGTCGAGTGTCTACGAACCGCATCCGGCGGAATTTGGTGGGCAGGCTTTTGACGCTGCACAGGCTGGCGGACAAAACGGCGGCGGTTATGACCCCCGCAATGAGTTTGACCAAGGCTTTGGTGGCTATGGCGACCCAGGTGGCTACTGATGAGCATGAAAATGGCGATCCAGATTCAGCGTCTGGAAGAGCGGATGGATGCACTTGAAAGCCGCGTGAAGGGTGATGTGCCCGAGGCTCACGTTGAGACCCATGCGACCGGCAACGAGCATGTTGGCCCGCTGAGAATTAAGCATGTGGGGTTTGGTCGCTGGGACGTAGTCAACGAGACTGGTGCGCGGCTGAACGGTCACTGGATGAAGAAGGTCGATGCGCAAGCCTTCATCACTGAACATGCTGTATGAACCGACGTACTCGGTCTACGATGAACCGTTTTACATCGAGATTGAAGGTGGCATCGAGGGCAATTTCGGAATTTGCCCGGTCGCGTTTTGCGTCACGGCGATGACAGGCATGGTCGGACAGCGGTGTGCTCGATGCCATGATGAAGGTGACCAATGAATCAAGTTTACCTCCCTGAACTTGGCGGGCTTCGGCCCGTCATTTTTTTGAGGATCAGCTGATGGCTAAGATGACCGAAGCCGACCTCATCGGCATTATCAAGGGAGAAGTCCAGGCAAGCGCCACATTTGTCGGTGGCGAGATCAGCCAGCAGCGCCGCAAGTCGATGGAGTATTACCTCGGCGAGCCGTTCGGCAATGAAAATGAAGATGAGTCCTCGGCTGTTATGACCGACGTGCAGGACGTCATCGAGAGCGCCATGCCATCGCTGATGGAAATATTCGGTTCGGGTGAAGAGGCGGTCAGGTTCGAGCCGGTCGGCCTGGAAGATGAGGACGCCGCCAAGCAGGCAACCCAGTACATAAACCATATCTGGTTCAAGGCATCCTACAACGATGGCTTTGGCACCACATACGATTTTATCAAAGATGCTCTGCTTCAGAAGCAGTCTTACCTAAAAATCTGGTGGGAAGATCACGAACACACGCGCCGCGAGACACTGACCAACGTCAACCTGGCGAAGCTGATCGAGTTCGAGGAAGACAAGCAGATCGAGATCATCGAGCAGGAAGCGGTTGAGGTGCCGCCTGAACTGCTTGAGTTTGCACCGGACGGCTTGTTGTTTGACATCACCATCAAGCATACCGAGACGAAGGGGCGTTGCCGCATCGTCTGCATTCCGCCTGAAGAGTTCCTGATTTCGCGGCGGGCGACCTCGCTCGATGAAGCGACTTTCACCTGTCACAAGGTCAAGAAGACGGTCACTGAGCTGCTTGAGATGGGTTATTCGAAGAAGGTGGTCGAAGGGCTACCGAGCCATGATGAGCAGAACTACAACGAGGAGCGCGTCGCACGTTATGCCCAGGACGAGGAATGGCCGGATCAGCATGATGAAGTGCGTGACCCGTCGATGCGCGAAATCTGGTTATACGAATGCTATCTGAAGGTCGACTACGATGGCGATGGTCTTGGAGAGATGCGGGCTGTGACCACGGCGGGGCCGGGTTACAAGATTCTTGAGAACGAGCTGGTTGACGATCATCCGTTCATCGATATGACGCCGATCAGAATGCCGCATAAGCATTTCGGTCGCTCTCTCGCCGACCTGGTAATGGACATCCAGTTGATCCGTTCGACGGTTTTGCGCCAACTTTTGACTAACATGTATGGGGTCAATTCCAACCGGTATGTCGTCAATGAAAGGGTTAACCTCGATGATATGCTGACGAACAGGCCTGGTGGTCTGGTTCGCGTCGAGGGGGGATTGGACCCGAGCAGCGCTGTGATGCCGTTGACGACGCAGTCGCTCGGGTCTTACGCATTTCCGGTTCTTGAATATCTGGATACGGTCAGGGAAACCCGCACCGGCATCACGCGATACAATCAGGGTCTAGACGCCAGTTCTCTGAACAAGACGGCGACCGGCATCAACCAGATCATGGGGCAGGCGCAGGCACGCCAGCTGCTGATCGCCCGGCTGATGGCCGAGACTGGCTTCAAGAAGGCTTTCAAGAAAATCCTGCGTTTACTCATCAATCATCAGACTGAGCCAGATGTCATCCGCCTGCGCAACCAGTGGGTGCCGATGGACCCACGGTCGTGGAACGCCGAGATGGATATGACGGTGACGGTCGGCCTCGGCCACGGCACCAAGGAACAGCAGGTCATGCTGGCGCAGCGCATGATCGAGATGCAGGTTCAGGCCATCACGTTGCAAGGCGGTGTTCAGGGTCCGATTGTAGATGCCGCCAAGGTGCACAACGCGCTAAAAAAATGGACAATCTCGGCTGGTCTGAAAGACCCCGATGCCTACTGGCTCGACCCGGCAGACCCGCAACAGCAACAGCAACAGCAGCAGCAACAGCAGCAGCCTGATCCGGCAATGATCGAGGCCCAGGGCAAGATGCAGATCGCGCAAGCTGAGTTGCAGGGCAAGCAGCAGAACAAGCAGGCTGAGCTGTCACAGGAGATGCAGATCGAGCAGGCCAAGTTGCAGCAGGAGCATACGCTGAAGATTGAAGAGATGCGTATGAATCATGAGTACAAGATGCAGCAGCTCGAACTCAAGCGCCAGGAAGTCGAGGCGACGGTGCAGATCAAGGATGCCGAGGCGCAGGCGCGTCTTGCCGCATCTGGAGTCAGTGGGCCAGCGGCCGGTAATGGCGGTGAGCCAGTAACGGTTGAAATCGATATCGACAATTAGTGAGGTTGTGCCACTGGACTTTTCTGGTGGAGAAGCCGTCGAAGAGGCGGCATTGCAGCGGTAGATGAGGCGTTCATCTTTGCCGCATTAAGGAGACGATGGATGGCAATAAATACGAAGCCTTCAACAAGTGTTACGGAGATCAAAGAAGTAAGCTGGGGGAAGGACGGCACCGCCAATGTGGAAGAGTCACGGCTCAACAATGGTAAGGCAAACCCCGGTAAGAAATCCGGTGGTAAGAAGGAGCCGGGGATGGCGGGGGCATACTAGTTGAGTGCAGCCGAAGACCATGAACCGCAGCTTAGGGTCGAGAGTGATCGGGCGCATCGTGCTGCCCGGATGCTTGAGGATGATCTGTTCACTGACGCCATTTCCGAGATTAGGGATTGGTGTCATGAGCAGTGGGAATCGTCACCGATTGATGATGTGAAGGGACGTGAAAACCTTCGCATCATGATCGGCGTCGTCAATCGCTTCGAGAAGATATTCGCCACGCATGTTGAAACTGGCAAGCTGGCCCTGAAGCAGATCAGCGACATTGAGGAAAGGCGCAAACGCCTGCGGCTGCTCAGACGCAGTGCATAGGTCTGCCTGGGGAATAGAGAATGCCTGATCCTTTAGGTGCATACTATCAAAGAACTGGGCGTAACGCGTCATTTTTGCCGCGGCGGTCATCGTTGCTGGAGCCAACACGAGGTCAGCTGTTTCAACGGCGTGCGGCGGCGCAATTGAAGGAAGAGAAAGAGCGAGCAGCAACGCAGTGGCTGAGGAATCTTCCGCAGCCGCAATCGTTGAGAGCCGGTCCTGATGCGGCTGCGGCAGGGTTTGGATCATTGAGAGCCGGTCCTGACCAAACCCTGCCTTCTAGACTTTTGGATCGGCTGGGCCTTGATAAATACGCCGAGCAGAACTTGCGACGTATCGGTAGGGATACTGGTGCGGAAGCTGTCTATCGAGCTATCGCGCAACACGTTAACGCGATTAGGGGCACTGAAGAATCTGTACCGCTCGGCGAGTGGATGGGCACAAATCTAATGGGTACGTTGGCAGTCGCTGGCGTACCTGGCTCCCTCACAGGAGCCGGTAAACTTCTTGGTAAAGCTGCGTTGAAAAACCGTGGGTTTACGCTCAGTTTCAAGAATATGTCTGAAGTGCCAGACATCAGAAAAATGCCGCTCAACAAGGCACTGACCCAAGCCAGCTCACAGCCGCATCTCATCCGGGCAGGGAAGCAGTCGCCGGGCAAGTTTATTGGTGGACCGGCTAACATCAAAAGTTGGCAGGCGTTAACAAAAATGCGTAAAGAGCTGGACGCCAATATCGATGCCGGTTTGGAAGGCGGCGATTGGTACAAACGATATCGGTCTGATGTTCGCCGTGTAACTGGCGGTGCGGTGACGCCTGCCAGGTGGATGGCTGACACTCAGGCACAATTCTCTGCGGGAGTAGACCCCGGCTCTGAACTTGGTTTTGCATTGAAGGAAACGAGTGGCATCCTTGCCGGTATGCCGACGAAGGCTGCACGACAGGCACAGCATCAAGCGCTGCTCGACGCAGCCGCTTTGAGTGATACATCCGCTCTTCAGTTGGGGGAAAAGACCGGTGAATATGCGGAAAAGATTTACCCATACCAAAGCCGCTTACTTGCAACCGGCGTCAATGATTTCCGCTGGGCTAATGAGATGGGTTATAGGGAAGCAGATGGCTCACCGTTTCGTGGCACCTTAACCAAGGCTCAACATACATTTATTGATTATGAGACGGCGCTGGCTGTGGAGCGTGCCAACGCGAGAAATCTTGGTGGTCGGTCGAATTGGACAGGTCAGGAAATCCAGGCAGCGGGCTGGGTTGCCCAGAAAGCTGATGCCCTCTTTGAAATAAGCAAGAAGCGATATGTCAAAAATGCCATCACGCAAATGACAGCCGAGGGGCGAAATGATTTCAGTGCCGAGGCCATCGAAACGGCTGCTCGTAAGCTGGCGTTCGATGAAGCTAACAGAACCATTGGTGATTATTTCCCGAAACATACGTTGTACGCCACCCATGAAACAATACCGGGAACCAGCACTGGGCATTTGCCGCAGATGGCTACGGCAACACAGGCGCAGCGGGATGTTATTGGCACCGATCCTCGTGGGTCGTTTGCGACGGCACCGGGAGGACGGGATGCTCCTTATGCCGGTTTGACCTATGAAGGACCGAGTGGGCCAACGGGCATTGCCATGCGTGTGCAGCCAACGATCCCGATGCAAGGTGTCTATGAGAATACCCTGAAGCAGCTTGAGCTGAACCCTGGTGAGGTGGCTCGACCTTTGGTGGGTTTGCAAACCAGTGGTGCTTTACCAAAAACTATCGCCCCGGCAGATCGCAAGATCGTCGAAGCGGTCGAGGCGTTGAGAGGTGGACTGAGCGGTCAGGATATTTCGTCGGCACATATTGTGACCGAAAGCGGTCGTATCAGTGATAGGAACGCTGTTCGGGTCAGTTTGCTTTCGAAGTTAACGCCACAACAGGCAGTTGATTTCAGAAATGTCGCCCAGAAATACGGCTACGACGATGTTGCCGATACGGGTGACGGTGCAACGCTGACCAACTTTGGCGGCGAGGCACACACGCCATCGACAAAAGAGATGGCAAGTTTGTTGAGCGACTTGAAAGCTGTCCGCCCAGATGTGGAAACCGTCAAACGCGCGAGTGTTGATTCAGTCGCCGTGTTTCTGTCTGATGCGTGGGAGAAGGGCGAAGGTTCGGGTGCTGTAACAAAAATAGTCACAGATGCAATTAACGCCACGCCGGAAATCAGGTCGGCGATGAACAGGAACCCATATCTTGGAGATATTGCTCTGAACTATATCGAGCGCGATAAAGACTTGGCAAAGATATTTGGGCCGGGGCGCAAAGACTTGGAGCTATTCAGACGCATCGTCGCCTCTGGCCCCGGCTGGGTTGATAGATTGATGAAAGATATGTCGAAGGGTGTTCTCCCTGCGACCGGGTTTATCCTTCTTGGGATTTCGGCGGCACAACAGGGCGAGGAGCGCCAGCCATCGTCAGGCTCGTGACGTTCTTGCCCCAGTTTTCCGTCCACTGCTGCACATGCCACGGTTCGTTGTCTTCCCAAAAGGGCACGATTTTACCACTGGCTTTATCCCAATAAACTCCGAGGACGTTCTCCTCGGTATGCTTAACTTTTTTAGTCATGTGATTTCTCCTCTTTAGTGCTTTAGGCGGGATGCCACGGCGCACAAGCTGAAGTTCAAATGCCGAAACCTACATATAACATAATTTACGTCCGAATCCAGTAGTTCAGTGAGAATCGACCCCCGTAGAGCGGCACTGAGTGCCCTCCTGCGTATGTCCATGAGTGTTTGTACCTAGAATTTTAGCGCGTCTGAGTGACGCACCCACAAAAGCCGCTCTTTAGCCAGAGGGGCTTTTTTCTATGGAGAAACCATGTCAGACGAAACAGCGGCCAACCCTGAAGAGGGAGCCGAGACGACCGAGGCCAACCCGCGTATGGGAGCTGAGGGAAGAGTAGAGACTACCGAGGAAGAAGCAGTACAGGCGGTTGCCGCTCGCTTGGAGCCCCAGCTTGAGCTAGGGCCAACTAGTAAAACCGAGCAGACACCGCCAGCCGAACCGGCCAACCAGGAAGCGGAGCCGGTACGGTCAACCGAGGGCGATGAGCCAGCGGTTGAACCGTCTACTGATGATGACGCGACAACTGAGCTAACGACCGAAGACGGTGAGGAACTGCCTGACACTCTCTCAGGTCTTGCTGAGGCGATTGGGATTGATGAGGCCGAGTTGGCTTCTCACCTCAAGATGCCGATCAGGATCAATGGCGAGACTCAGATGGTCAGCCTTGCCGATGCGGCGAACGGCCAACAGATGGACGCGGACTATCGCCAGAAGACGACAGCGCTTGCCGACGAACGGCGTCAATTTGACGGCGAAAAGCGGCAGGCTTCACAGCTTTTGCAGCAGCGACTTCAGGCTGCTGATGAGCGGATTGCAACACTGAGCCAACAGCTCGATGTCGAGTATCCGGCAGAAGACATGCAACGTCTCGCGTCGGAAGACCCGGCTGAGTATGTCCGAATCAAGGCACAACAGGATGCGCAGCGGGAAGCCTTAGTAGGTCAGCGCCAAGCGCAGGAAGTTGAACGCCAACGACAAGGACACGAGCAGCAAGCCGAAGTGGCGCAATTTCGTGAGTCACAGCAGCAGATGCTCGTCGAGAAAGTACCGGAGCTGACCGACCCTGAAAAACTCGAAGGTTTCGAGACTGGTATGGCGACATACCTGGGCGAGGTTGGTTTCACTCAAGACGAGATAACGGGGTTCGTCATTGGTGCGTTTGACCACAGGCAGGTTCTACTGATTCGGGATGCCATGCGGTATCGGGGCATGCAGGACAAGCGCAAGACGATCACCAAAAAGCTCAAAGGTCTGCCGAAGGTGCAGCGACCGGGAACTTCCCCGACGCGGCGACGGGCGCAGGCTGGCGATGATGTAGCTGAGGCGAGGCAACGTGTCAGTCGGAGCGGTGCGACCACAGACGATGCGGTCGGCCTGGTTCGACGCCTTCTGGATGGATAGGAGAAATATCCAATGACCTTAGCAACAGATGCCTTTACCACTTTTGATGCTATCGGCAATCGTGAAGATTTGTCGGACATCATCTACAACGTGGCACCAACGGATACACCGTTCATTACGGGCATTCCGCGTACCGACGCCAAGGCGGTTCTGCACGAGTGGCAAACAGATACCTTGGCGGCAGCTTCGAGTTCAAATTTTGTACTTGAAGGTGATGAAAGTTCAACGGTGGCAACAGTAGCCACTACTAGACTTTCCAACACATGCAATATTTCCGACAAATTGCCGCGTGTGTCAGGCACTCAAATGGCGGTTAACACCGCTGGCCGCAAAGACGAATTGGCCTACCAGATCGTCAAGGTGGCGAAGGAACTTCGGCGCGACATGGAGAGCATCCTGCTCGCCAACAACGCCGAGGTCACAGGTAACACCACGACCGCCCGCGAGACGGGTGGGATTGGTGCCTGGATAGCTACCAACGATGTTTTCGGCACAGGTGGCGCTTCGGGTGCGGCTGGAAATACCGCTCGTACCGACGGAACTCAACGTGTCATCACCGAGGCGTTGCTAAAATCGGTGCTTGCATCGTGTTGGGATGCAGGTGGCGATCCAGACTGTGTCATGGTTGGCAGCTTCAACAAGCAGGCTATGTCAGGCTTCACGGGCAATGCCACTCGCTTCAAAGGAGCGGCTGACAAACAACTTGTGGCGGCAATTGACATATATTCGTCAGACTTTGGCGACGTCGAAATAATTCCCAATCGTTTCTCTCGGGCGCGGGATGCACTCGTGCTCCAGAAAGACCTTTGGGCAACGGCGTATCTACGTCCAGTGACGATGATGGAGTTGTCGAAAACGGGTGACAGTGAGCGGCGTCTGTTGCTCGCGGAGTATGCCCTTGAGTCCCGAAACGAGGCCGGTTCCGGCATGGTTGCCGATCTGACCACATCATAACAGGCTGACGAATGAGGGGGGGCTAACCGGCTCCCCTTTTTTCATAAGGAGATTGCAATGAAAAAGTTGTTAAACGCAGTCGCTGTCATGCTTGTGATGACGTTGGCCATTGGTGCTTATGCCGGGTGGAACATCCGGCAGAACGCAGATGGCACGACATCGTGGATAAACTTCGATGGCGAAACCTATCCGGTTGCTCGGACATACTTGACGGTCAATTTGGAAAACGTGAGCAGTGCCAGCACGACATATATTTCCGTACCGTTTGCTGGTTCCATTGCTCAGGTTGACTCGGTTGTTCATGGCGATCTCACCGCTGCAAGCGCGGTGTTGACCGTCTCGATCATGTCGGAGGCTTCTCCTGGTGTCGATTTCACCAAAATCACCACCAATAACACACTCACCCTTGCGTCGGCGGTTATCGACTCTTCCGGTGCGTATTTGCTTGGGGGCGCTGGTGATCGAGACACCACAGGAAGCATGGCCGGAAAATCAACCGACCATGCTAGTAAGAATCAGCAACTCACTGGGGCACCTACAGTCGCGGCTGGCGGAACGATTGCCATCGGTACTGACGGAGCAAGCACCGGTGATGTTGATGCGACAATTATCATCTACTACGACCGCGACCAGAGTTCGGCCTCGTTCCTGTAGGTGACTAGGACACTGGGGTTTGGGGCGGCGGGGCTGTTTGTTCTCGCCGCCCTGACCTACGGTCTTGGGACCGGCTCACCGATTATCCCTCGGTGGCTGGTCATCTATTCAGGTGCAGCACTCGCGCTTGGTTTTTTCGCCGTCTCGATAAATCGCAACCGGTTTGTCACATTCTCGACCAGTGAACTGCTGGCGGCAGGGTTCATCAGTTATCTGGCATTGACCCTGACGTGGTCGTCAGACCCGCGTGACGGGTTACTGACGCTAGAGGCTATCAGCGTGCTCTGGCTGCTCTATGTGGCGTTACAGCGGTGTCCCAGAGCGACACTGGGTGCGGCTATCTATGTCGGTGCGACCGTTGCTCTGGCCGGTGCGATTATCTTTGGATTTGCCCACAAGCCCATATTTGGCGGCATGGGAAACGAGAACTACCAGGCTGAACTGCTGTTGGTGCTATTGTCGCTCGTGGTAGCGGCGTGGTGTGCCATCAAAACTCCAGTCTGGTGGATCAGACCGTTTGCGCTGCCTGTGACGCTGGTGGCGCTCTACTTCATTTTGTTTGAAAATTTAAGTGACTCTAAATGGGTGGCCGCATGTGCGGTCGGTGCCGCGTTGATGCTCTGGCTTATCAGGCAGAAACGCTACTATGTAGCAGGCTTCGGATTTCTGATCCCGCTCAATATTGCGTTTTGGTCAGGTTGGGCCACCAGTTCGGTCGTCGTGAAGGCAATCACACACCGCTTGGAAATAGGGTTTAACAGCGCGTTGTTGTGGGCTGAAAAGCCGTTCTTCGGGCATGGTCTTGGCAGTTTCAATTTTGAGTATGGCAGGGTGCAGGAAGCACACCTGCAATGGTTCCCCGAGATGGACACCGTGTTGCATCCGGCCAGCGTATTTGCCGGGGCAGCGCACAACGAATTGCTCCAGCTCGGTGCTGATGCCGGTCTGATTGGGGTGCTGATCGCGCTCGCTCTTATTGGTCTTGCTGTGCATCGGTTTTACAATAAGAAAAAGGACGCCCTTGACATCGGCGCGGCTATGGCGCTGCTGATTGTGGCAGCTCTCAGCCAGATCAGTTTTCCGCTACAGAACCCGGCGACAGTGACGGTCGTCATATTCGCAGCGGCGGCGTTGATGCAGGGCGAGCAACCTCGGGTAACTATCAATTTTCCAGTTCTGACCTCTCGGGTGTTGGGTGTGGCGTTTCTACTAATCGGGGCCGGTCTGGTTGCATCCAGTTCCGCCTATTTTCTGGCCGAGCGGACGTTTTCAGCTACCAAGGCCAACATCAAGGTCGCGCATCCGGCAGCGTTGCAGGCCAACCTCGATGCCTATCAGCGTTACCCGTTCGAGAGGCGTTATCGCCACCAGTTGATGTTAACGGTGGGGGCGCTCCTTAAAGCGGCGCATGGCGACGTTACGATCACAAAGGAAGCTGCTGACCAGGCGTATAGGATCGCCAGAACAGCAGCGCCTTATATGCCTGCGATCAAGATGAGCCGACTTGAATATTTGCTGAATAACGACCTTTGGAAAATACAAGGCGATGAGGTCGACGAGCTGCTTGGCTGGTTGACTGTGCATGCTTCGTTACAGCCAGGCGTATGGCTGGCGGATGGCGCATATGCGCTGAGGATTGGTGACGTGCCTCGGTTGATTACGGCGATCAATACCGGCATGGCGTTACCAACAAACTCTACACACCGACCAGGATTTGAGTTGCTGGCCGGTTATCTGAGAATCGAAACGGAGACTCCATTATGAGAATTTGGCTGGCCCTGTTGGGTCTTGTTTTTCTTGCAACACCTGCCTGGGCGATTAACGAAACCGACCTATTTGCCAGCGGGGCGACAAACTACGTAATGAACGGCGACAATCAGGTTACATCTGGCGTCGTTGGAAACTTCGGCAGCTATCTGCGAATCGGCTGTGAGGTTGATTGTTGGGTGGCGCTGTCAGCGACCAATTTTGAGGGCACCTTTGGTGTTGATACCTCGGCCACCGCTACGGTCTATATCCCGACCGAGACAATCTATTACACCAAGACCAAGGGCCAGAAATATGTCGTTTTCCTTGGCGCTTCGGGCAGCATACATATTACCGAGATGACACCGTGACAAAGCGGCTTCTGGACGCTGATGGCGCTGTCATCAGTGAGTTCCACTACGACCACTCAAGCGACTTGACCACAGTCAAACTGGTTCAGGACGTTGAGCCGATTATTGAGAACAACAAAGACTTGAGGTCACAGGGCAAGGGATACACGCCAAGCGGGGATATGCGGCATGTGGCCTCTATCCCGCTGGTGGTGGTCGAACAGTGGATTAAGGAAGACGGCGTCAACTTCATGACGCTGCCCCGGCATGAGAAGTCGATCTATTTGCGCCGCAAGCTCAACGACATCGATAACCGTGCGTGGCGCACCAGCGAAGGGCGCATGTAGATGGCAATCACGACCTATGCCACTCTCAGAACTGCGGTGCAGAACTGGCTTGATCGTGCCAGCGACACCATTGTCACCGACGACCGCACCAATGAGTTTATCAAGCTGGCTGAAGACCGGATTGCCAACGACCCTGATTTGCGTCTGCGTGAGATGGAAGCGCAGGCCGATCTGGTTCTCGAAGCGACGGTTGACGGGGGTACAGCCGGTGGCACGGCGAACGCTCTCACTCTGACTCCCTCTACTGCATTTACCTCATTGACTCTGGGCGACACCATCAAGGGTGAAATCGCGGCTAACAATACTGGGGCTGCAACGCTCAACGTCAGCGGTCTTGGCAACACCAATATCCGCAAAGGCGATGGTGGCGATGCTTTGGAGGCCGCAGATTTGGTTACCGGGCATGATGCTTACTTCTATTTCGATGGCACCCAGTGGCGGCTGACGCCACCTGGCGGTGTGCCTTTGCCATCGCGCTATGTCCGCATGCGACGTGTCTACATTGACGGTGATCCAAGACGCACGCTGGAGCACTTCGAGCCTTACAGTTTTCATTCGACTTATGCCGGATCAGAAACCTCGAAGCCGAAGACCTACACCATTGAAGGTGAATACATCGTTTTTGGCGGGGCCAGTGATTCGGCCTATTCGGCGCAGATGCTCTACTATCGCCGGCTGGCTGCGTTTTCCTCGGATGGTGACGACAACAACGTATTGTTGAACAAGACCGGGCTTTATCTCTATGGGTCGCTGATCGAAGCCGCTAACTTCATTAAGGACAACACGGCAGTGCTTCGCTACACGGCGTTATATGAGGAAACCAGAGATCGAATTTCAATAGCCAACAGGGGCGACCGTCACAGCGGCTCCCCGCTCATCATGCGAACGAATGTGACCAAGGCATGATGACGCTGACGCAGCGGCTGCAACAGTTTCAGATCGGTGTAGCCAATAACATCGATGTCGCACCGCAGCCGATTGTAGGCTTTTCCGGTTGGGCACCTGACCGCGCACCCCTCGGGTCGTCTGGCAGCATCAATGCGACCAACGTAATCCCGACGACAGACGGCTTCCGCCCACTGCCCAATCTCAAAACCCAGGCCTCGGCGTTGACTGCCAGATGTCAGGGTGCGGTTGCAGTGCAGGCAACAGGCGGCGAGGTCTACATCTATGCGGCTGATGCAACCAAGTTGTATCGTATCGACGTGTCGGAATCTTTGACTGATGTTACGGGCGATTATGAGGAAGCTGCATCTGACGCCCAGATCGAATATGCGCATTTCGGCAACACCATTCTCGCCACGCATATAGCTACTCCGCTTCAGGGGGCAGCGATTGGCAGCGGCAACTTCTCTGACCACATCACCTCAAGCGACAAGCCGCAGGCACGCCATATTGCCGTCATTCGGGATCAGGTCGTGTTGGGCGACACTACCGACGAAACTGATGGAGATCAGCCGTCAAGAGTCTGGTGGTCTGGCCTGAATGATTCAAAGAATTTCACGCCAGCTGCTTCAACACTCTCCGACTTCCAGAATGTTGCTGGTGGTGAGGCAGGGCGAGTCATGCGGGTCGTTGGCGGTGCCGAATACGGGCTGATATTTCTTGAGCACCAAATCGTGCGCATGTCGTTTGTGGGCGCTCCGCTCACCTATCAGTTAGATACAATTAATCGACGCCACGGGACGCCGATCAGCGGCAGTGTCATCGGACATGGACGGCTTGTTTTCTACGTCAGTGAAGAAGGGTTTTATTTCACGGACGGCACATCTTCCACGCCTATCGGCCACGGCATGGTGGACCGGTTCTTCTGGGATAACTTCGATCTGTCAAACCAGAGCCGCATGTTTTCAGCAATCGACCCAGTGAACAAGACAGTTTGCTGGAGCCATCCCGGCGAAGGAACCAGCATAGCGGGCGAGCCAAACCGCATCTGGTTCTACAATTGGGCCGAGAACAAATGGTCCGAGGGCGAGGTCACGACTCAATTAGTCTTCACCGGCGTTGACGCCGGTCTGACGCTGTCTGAACTGGACACCATTTCATCAACTTTGAGCGGCCTACCCTTCCCGTTGGGCAGTCGTGCCTACCAGGGCGGAGATAAGGTGCTGGCGGCATTTAATGGGTCCAATGTCTATTGCACGTTTGAAGGCGCGAACCTTGCTGCGACCCTCGACACCGGAGAGTTCCAGCCGTTCAGAGGGCAGCGTTCCGAGGTCACTGGGATACGCCCCTATATCGATGGCGGCACTATCACAGCAGCAGTTGCTAGTCGCATTCGGGTGCAGGACAGTGCCAGTTTCGGCAGTGCGGCTTCACTGAACGCCTCTGGCCTTTGCACGCTGCTGTCTGAAGGCAGGCACCACAGGGTGCGTTGCTCGGTCGCCGCTGGCGGCACATGGACGCATGCACAGGGAGTTGAGATCACGGCGGTCGGCACTGGCGTTACCTGATGCCAATGCGGAGCGTGTGAGCGTGTATCACTATCAGGTAGAACTCATCAAGATCGTGGACGGAGACACGGCCGACGTTGATATCGATCTCGGTTTTGACGTGTGGCTTCGCAGCCAGCGCGTTCGCCTGCATGGAATTGATGCTCCAGAAAGCAGAACCAGAGACAAAGAGGAGAAGAGATTCGGGAACAGGGCTAAACAGCATTTAATCCGGCTGATGGATACAGAGCATGGCCCACTTGTCGATTCTCAAAAAAACAAGGAAATCTATCTGCAATCTTTTGGGCGTGGAAAGTTTGGGAGAATCCTGGGCCTGTTGTACGTTGGCGATGACGCTGAAAGCGTGAATGCTAAAATGATTAAAGCCCATCATGCGGTGGCCTACGAGGGGCAATCTAAAGATGAAATCAGGGAAGCTCACCTTGCCAACAGAGAAAAGCTGAAGGCATGAAAAAATCATACACGTCTGTTGGCACTAGCGTTACCTGATGGTTAACGCATCATTCCTGCCGCGTCCGCCGTCGTTGCTAGACCGCGCCAAGGTTCTTGTAGACTGACATGGCACTCACATCACCACGCGCTGAAGCGCTTGTCGAGGCCTACAGGCGTGCGCCACTGGTTCATACAAACGAGGAAGAACACCGCCTGGAGCTGGCGACGATTGTCAACAATCTGTTAAACGGGAAAATCAATGCCAAGGGGTCGGTGACCCTTTCGGCCAGTTCGGCCACGACGACCTTGAACGATTTCCGCATTGGTGCGGCCAGCATAATCGTGTTCATGCCGACCACGGCAAATGCGGCAGCAGCAATGGCTAACCTCTATGTCTCGGCACGCGGCGATCAGACCGCCACATTGACTCACACCAGCACTTCAACGACTGACCGGACCTATGGCTACGTCGTCCTCGGATAGCGAGCTGGTTGTTGTCGGTGACGCGAACTTGGGATTGCACTGGCCGCATATGGTATCCTGGGTCATCCCGGCTCTGGAGCGCGGCTCTAGGCGCTACGGAGTTGCTGACATCTACGATGCTATTTCTCAAAAAAACATGGTGGCCTTCGTCGCATATCAGGATGGCGAGGCGACGGCAGTATGCATAGTCGAGATCATCACCTATCCGGCCAAGAAAACGATCAGCTTAGTCATTTTAGTCGGCCAGAGGCGCGAAGACTGGTTGCACCACCTCGCGCATATCGAAGCCTTTGGTCGCGAGCGCGACTGTCAGACAATCGAGGCATGGGGAAGGCCGGGATGGGAGCGTGTGCTTCCTGACTGGACGAAGACCCATATCCTTTTGGAGAAAGATTTATGAGCACTGGTAGCGGACGAAACACTCCCATCGAGACCAGAACTATCTCAGGACCGCCCGCGTTTCAGCAACCCTTCTTGCAACGGGGGTTCGAGGCGGCGCAAAGAGACATTCTGGATCGGCCGACACAGTTTTTCCCTGGCACGACTGTAGCGCCATTCAGTCCAGAAACGGCAACCTCACTGAACCTGGCGACGACCCGAGCGTTGGCAGGCTCGCCGCTCCAGCAGGCAGGTCTGGCCCATGCGCAGGACGTCATCGGGGGCGGCTTTACCGGTCTGGAAAACCCTGCTTACCAAGCTATGGTCGACCGTGCTGTACGGCCACTGACGCGGCAGTTTGAAGATGTTGCTCTACCGGGTGTTCGCGGGGCGTTTTCGGCAGCTGGCCGAGGCGGCTCCAACATCGCCAGTGCGACGGCATTGGGCAATGTCGCCGAGGACTACCTGAGTTCGGTTGGCGACGTTTCGGCGCAGCTGGCCTATCCGACCTATGCGCAGGAACGCGCAACCCAGGATCAATTTGCTGGCATGGCACCACAACTCGCTCAAGCGGATTACAGCGACATCGCCACTCTGGGCGGCGTGGGTGCGACACGCGAGAGCCTTCTGGCGGCGCAGGCAGCTGAACAAGCGGCGCGCTTCGGATATCAGCAGGCAGAGCCTACCCAGCGTATCGGTCAGTATCTCGCAGCGGTTGGCGGCGGTGGCCTTGGCAGTCAACAAACATCACTCCAGCCGCAGCAGGCCGCGAACCCGCTTCTGGGATTGCTCGGCGGTGCGGCAGTCGGTGGATCGATCTCACCGACTTTGCCGTTTGTTGGCGGCGGTGCAGCGCTTGGCGCTCTGAGCACATTGGTATGAGGGCAAATTGATGGCATATAACACAAAAGGAACAGCGACTCCCTGGTATCGACAACCCGCGTTTTTGGGGGGTCTTGGACATGCTGGTGCCGGTCTGCTCGCTGCGGGTCAACCTGGCCCAGTCGGCCAACGCCCAAGCATAATGGCGCGAACTATGGCGGGCCTTCCGGGTGCAATGCAAGCGGCTGGGGCGACCGAGATGCAGAGGCGGCTGTATGAGCAGCAGGTGGCCGCAGGTGAACGGGCGGCAGCGCTTGCCCCGTTACAGACGCAGGCGTTGAAGCAGGGGATTGCAACAAGAGACAGAGCAGCAGAAGAAGCAGAGCGCGTGCGAAGGCAGCGAGAAGGATTACGGGAACTTTATGGCGGATACGGAGGACCAACAACTACTGATCTTGGAACGAGGGGGCCAGCCGCGACACTTGCACGGATTGGCGAATTAGCTCCAGAGGCGGTTATGGAGGCCCAGCTCAGGGAGTGGACGAGGGCACCCACGACGCCGAAACCTCAAGCCGTCATGGATTGGACTGATCCAAAAAACCCAACCCCGCGTATTGTGAGTGCGCAAGAGGCAATAAGTAACCGGAACTATCGACCATTTCCGTCAGGGCTGAAAATGCAGTCAGATGGTAAGGGTGGGTTTACACTTGCAACCGGCACTGCCACGTTGGGCGAGCTTGCCAAGCCAACGAAAGGTGTCGTCGAGAAGAAGGTACTATCGACGAGTGACACGCTGAACCTCTTGAGCCGGGCACAGTCTCAGTACCAGCCCAAGTTCCACCAGCTCGGTTATAGATGGAGCGCTATGAAGACGGCTTGGCAAGAGAAAGCTGGTGGCCTTCTCGGGCAACCCTCGCGTGAAGATATGCAGACACTCTTTGAATACTCTCAATACCGGGCCACTACCGGTGCCAATTTTACCGCCATCCTGAAAGACCTATCGGGTGTTGCGGTCAACCCAACTGAGTATAAACGAGCTGAGATATTCATCCCGCACACTGGCACTGGATTGTTTGATGGTGACTCGCCCTCGCAGGTCGAAGCCAAGCGCCAAAACATGATCGAATTTACCAGAAACGCTTTGCGTAAATACAACTATGTGCGGCGTCGTGGTTTGGATTGGACTGATGATGACAGAGATTACATCGCCGAGATGCCTCAGATATTCCAAAAGCGAGGCGAAGAGCTGTTCATTAAATACACAGGACAAGGACTTTCCGATGACGCTGCCAAGGCGAAAGTTAGGAAAACGCTGCTCGAAGAGTTTGGAGTTTAGATGTCTGATATCAACTGGGCTGAAGAAATAGAAAAGCGCACGCCGCGAGCAGTGCAGCCAGCAGCACAGGCTGGCTCTGGTGTCGATTGGGCCAAAGAAGTTGCTGAGACGATTGAGCCGCAGCCTACCACCTACACCGGCGTGCCGGTGCATGCGAAGCGGGGCACCGAGGGGGCGGCTGATATCTCAGACGTTGCCATTGCCTCGCTGGCTGAGGACGCTAACGCCAGGATGAATTGGTACTCAAAAAAGATGAAGATCGACCGTTCGCGCTTCGGTATGCATCGCGGCAAGATCGTCTACCTCGACAACGACGGGCAACTCCAGGCGGTTGCACCTGGTATCGCCCGCGCAATTGCCAAGGGCACCGGGCCATCATTCCCGGCTGTTGCCGGTGCAGTCGGCATGGTCGCAGGCGCGCCACTCGGGCCAGCAGGACTAGCAGCAGGTGGCCTTGCTGGCGCTGGCACCGGCCAGTTTATCAGGGATGTTGCAGCCAGAAAGTTGATGGATCAGCCGATGTCTGCGTGGCGGGTGACCCGCGAGGCCTCGCTCGACTTCGTTGCCACTGTATCCGGGTTGTTTATTGGCAAGGGGATGTCGAAGGTGGCAGCAACGAGGGCCGGTCAAGAACTTGGCCGGATCATGGATCAGGCAACGAGTAGCAGTGTCACTGCGATGAAGGAAGCGCTGGCGTCGGTCAATGCCAAGTATGGCACCAAGATCAAACTGACACCGGCAGAGATAACCAACCTCGCCAAGCTCAGAGCACAGCAGTCGGGACTGGAAGCGAAGCCAGAGCATGCTCAGATACTGGAGGACTTCTATGCCGAGCGCGGCGTCCAGACCGGACAGGCAGTCCAAAGTCTCGCGGAAAGCATTTCACCAAGAACCAGTATCGACACAGCTGGTGAAGCCCTTGCCGCTACGTCAAGAGATGCACTGGCAGCAATCAAACAACGCCGCGTCACAGAAGGCAGTCCTTTTTACAAACAGGCCATCAGGGAACATCGCCGACTTGTAAGGAAGGGCGAGCGTGAGCCAATAGACATCGGGCCTGCAATCAAAGAACTTGATGATGTCTTGAAGATATTTCCCGGCTCAAAGGACATCATCGAGAACGTCCGCAGCATGATGGGCGAGGTAGTGAAGCGCGGCAAGACCGAGCGTTTCATTCCACATACCGATATGGAAGTAATTCAGAACGGCGTCAAGGAGCAGCTTGATGATCAGGTCGGTATGTTGATCCGGCAGGGCAAAAACAAGCTCGCCAATCGCTTGCTTGATGTGCAGAAGACGCTGCTCAAATCACTTGATGCGAGATCGCCAAAATATGCCGAGGCTCGCAAAGTCTGGGGTGATCTAAGCCGCGATGTCGATTACACCGAGGGCGGCATCCTGCCGTTGCTGGCAAACAAGGGCAGCAAAGACTTTGAATATATGGGTTCGAAGTTTTTGAGTGGAGCCAGCCCGGCAGAGATCACGCGGGCACGAAAGCATATTATGGATGTCACAGGTGGTGAAGACGTGTGGAACTCAGTAGTGCGCGGCTTTATTGAACAACAGTGGGAGGTAGCCGGTCGCATCTTCAAGTCAAACATCCCCCGTGTCTCGATGCAGAAAGCAGCAGCACCGGCATCTCTGTGGGCAGCATTGGTCGGTAACGGCAAACAGTATGCCAGAGTGAAAGCAGCGCTATCACCTAATCAAGCTGAAGCGTTCGACAATCTGATGAAGGTCTTTGAGGCAACGGGCCGTGCCACCAACTACAATTCGACAACACCGGCGCAGTTGCAGGGACAGAAAATGCTGGAAAAAGGCGGTGGTGCCAAGACGGTCATCAAAACACTCTTCAATCCGTTCGGCGCTTTGAAACGACTCGAAGCTGGCTTTGATGAAATGATGAAAAATATAAACTTTGATGTACTGGTTCGTACCATCACCTCAACCGACAGCGTCGAAGAGCTACTAAAGATTAGCAGTCAAGCAACACCCCGCGATAAATATTCACTGATTGTTATGAAGGCTATTAACCTGGCGCGGGCAAATATCATGGGTGGGCCAAAAGGCGAAGACGTCCTGCCCGCTGGCTTCGACCCTAACTTGCCCGCACAGCAGGAGCAACAACAATGAAACGACTCCTACTCCCATCGTTGATCGTGCTTGCCCTCGCGGCAGGTTGGTCATTCGCAGCCGAAATAAAGACGCTCGACACGACCGATGCAAGCAACACCGGATCAGTGATGGGCCTGACAAATTCGACGGCCCCGAGCGCGGTGGATGATCGTTGGCGTGCCTTCCAAGGCGCTCTTGGTCGCTACATCGCAGACCAGGCATCCGGCTTAACTGTCAGCAGCACCAGTTCGACCGCGTATTCGGTTACCGGCAACGATGCCACCACCGCGCTGCTCGATGGTCGTCTTCTGATTGTTGAGATGACGCCGACCAACAGCGCTGTTAGCCCGACTTTGAATGTGAACAACACAGGCGCTAAAGAATTGCGCTTCGATGTGGGAACGAGTTTAGCGGCGGGCGCTATTGCCGCTGGTGAGCGCATCATTGTTTCCTACGATTCCGCAAATAATATTTGGCAAGTTTTGTCCGGTGCGGCAACTGCTAGTGGTTATAGCGATCCATTGACGACGCGTGGCGATATCCTCACTCGTGGGGCCTCGGCGACGCAGCGCGTTGCAATTGGTGCGAGCGGCAGCGTCGCCATGTCAAACGGAACAGACACAGTGTTTGCAAGCATCGTTTCGGATAGCATCTCAACGGGGGCGGTTGAGGTTGGCAAGATTGCAGATGGAACAGATGGCTATTTGTTGACGTGGAGTGCTGCTGGCGTTGCCACCACGGTCACGGCGGGGGCGGCAACTCAAGTGCTGACATCAAACGGCAGCGGGGCTGTGCCAACCTGGCAAGCGGCGTCTGCCGGTGTCACTGGCTGCGGGTTCGTGAGTAGGTCATCCCCATCGGGGGTCGCGACAGTGGACTTCAAAGACCTGACCTTCGACAACTATCGATTCATCGTCAACCTCGTGCCAGTCACGGATAACGTCGTTTTACGATTGCGAGTTGACACCGACAATGGCGATTCCTTCGATGCTGGGAGCAATTATAACTGGGGGGGATACTATGTTTCTGAGGCCGCTAGTCAGACTCTTCGTGGTGGTTCGTCCTCAGATCACATCGAACTTGCCGATGGTCTTGGCAGCGGTGCAACTGAAGGTATCTCCATCGTTTTACAAATGTTGGGACGCAACGTCGTGGCTATCAGTCAATATTTCACGTTCATCCGGGCGTTCACGCATGAAAGCGGCGTTCTGCGTGGTGGCGTAGGAACAGGAATGTGGGACAGAAGTCTATCAGGTGACACAAGTAACGACGTCGACGCTGTTCAATTCTCGTTCTCCAGCGGCAACATCGAGAGTGGGACGATTGACATGTTCGGCTGCGTGAACAGCTAGGAGAGGCACATGCGTGGTTTGCTTTTCATCCTTGTGATAATGGCGTTAGCAACGCCTGCATCGGCAAGAGACAAGATGGTCAACGGAGTTGTCCGTTCGATGACTTTGGCGGAAGAGGCCCTGCGGGATTTGGACGAGGCCGCGCACGCCGCCAAAGCCCCACGTTTTGTGGTTTCATTTGACGCCTTCGAATCGCGCTTCACGACTGAAGAATGGGATGCGACCACGGATTTTGTTTATGCGGTGAGCGTGGACACCGGCGTTCCGCTGCGGCGGGCGCTGTTGCAAAAGCACAGCCGGGCCATCGCAAGGAACTCCGTCGATCTGCACGACGACAAGACTGCGAATTTTATGGCGGCGCTCGTGGATGGGGAGGTGATAAGCCAGGCGAGATCAGATCAGATTCTTGATCCTTCACAAAGTTCGCCGTGATGGCGCTCTCGCGGAAACAGAACATCACCATAACCGCGGTCTTTACCTTCGTTGCTTTGACGGGTGGTGCCATCCTGGGGTGGGAAAGAATCGATGGCGTACTGCATGGAAGCTTGGCGCTAGCGTCTGAAGTCGAGCAGGTTAAACGTACAACAGTCCAAAATCGTCAGTTTGCTGGCGAGAACCGGTTGAATCTTCTGAACATCATGCTCGACCGCAAGCATGAGCTGCTTGCCAGGATCAACTTGGCTATCTCGGTAGACGGTTCCAATCCTGCCCTACGCGCCTCGAAGCAAGACATCGAGTCTGCGATCCGCCAGATCGTGGGCAGCATTGCTGTGCTCGCGGGTGAAAATTGAAGTACTTTCTTTTTGCAGGTTTGGCTTTTTTGGCCGGATGCGCCACAGCCGAACCGCAAAAGACAACACGCGCTCTGGCCGCGTTACAAAGCTGTGGCTCAACCGAGCTGATAGACGAAAATCTGGCCGCGCAATATCAGGAGAAACGTGCCGAAATCGGTCTGATGCAGGATGGCAACACGCTCGTGACTCTCTACACGTCGGGAAACGGCAAGACATGGACGATAGTCCTGACCACGCCTAACCGCATCAGTTGTCTCCATCTGGCTGGATATCACTGGGCCGACGCAGCGAACTGATGGACACGGACACGGCGGCTCTGACGCTTCGCCTTTTAATTACGGTCGGAGGCGCGATAATTGCATTACTGGGCGCTTGGTTTGCCGTGAAACATGGTCTCAAGGAGGCAGTGACCCGCATCGAAAAACTTGAGAAGGCCACGGCGGATCAGGATCACACCAACGATCTCCAGTGGAGCAAGGTTGATTCACAAACAAACATCCTCACGAAAACAGAAGGGACTATGGGCGTGCGCTTCACGATGCTCGAAGCCGACATTAAGTATCTTCGCCGTGATGTTGACGAACTCAGAAAAGGCGATCTATGAGCTGGAGCAATTTCAAGCGCGTGGAATTTCAATGCCGCTGCGGCTGCAAAACGAACAAGATCAACGCCGAGTTTGTAGATCGGCTGCAAAAACTCAGGGATCGGTTCGCCAGGCCGGTGATTGTCACCAGTGGCTACAGGTGCCCCTCACACGACCGGTCAGCCAAAGTGAGGGGTGGCGGGGCACACGCTACCGGACATGCCGCTGATGTGGCTGTACGGGGCCGTGACGCGGTCGATTTCCTGAGAATCGCATTGGATTGCGGGTTCACAGGCTTCGGCATCAAGCAACACGGCGATCAACGTTTCATTCACCTGGACGATCTTCGAGGCGACTGGCCTCGCCCGATGATCTGGACATACACAGGAGACAGCACATGAACTTCGGACATCTTTCAAAAATGATAACTGGTGGCGGTGCTGGTGGCATCGCTTCAATGCTAATGGAATTTATGGGTAGCAAGGGGTTAAATCCCGCAGTGACAATGGGAGAAAACAGCGTGTCTCTAAACTCCATCATCATCATTGGTGTTGTGGGATTGGCAGTCTACTGGACGAAAAATAATTCAAAGACTGAAGACTAGTCTCTTGGAATATCAGGAATATAGAGCCAGCGCCAGATCGCTCGACATCGTTTTGTTCGGCGGCAAGGGGCGAATTTCACAAGCCATCAAATGGGCGACCGGCTCGGACAAGAGCCACATCGCCTTGACGCTTCACATACACCAACTCGCTACACTCGCCATATTCGAGTCAACAACGCTATCAGACGTGCCTGACCTGATTTCCGGCGCGGCGACCAAAGGCGTGCAACTGGTCAACATGTCCTCAAGACTGAAGACCTATGATGGCGAGGTGTGGGTTCGCCCGATCCTGGGTCCAAGGACGAGCAAGATGAAACGGGCCGCGATGAATCTTATGCGGGATTTCCACGGTCGCCCCTATGAGAAATCGCAACTCGATCTGATCCGCTCCGCGCTCGATATCCCCGGCTTTAAGATGACTCAAAATCAGGGCGACGCGTCGTCCGTGTTTTGCAGCGAGCTAAGTGCGATCATGCTGCGTGAAGTTGGGATATTGAAAGGCGGGGAACCGCCTGACGAGTTCACGCCAGCGGACTTCGCAGGCGACGACCTCAAGCTGGCGGAAGGCTACTCACTCGGTGACATCGAGCCGCTTGAGCGGCCCTCATAAGACTTTCCCCGATGACAATTTGATCTGCTGCCGCCAGCGTTTTCTTATGTCCGGTGCATCACGCATTGCGCCATCTGCACCTTGCCGCCATCACCTCTCACTTCCTTAATCTTGAAGGTCAGGAATGACCGGCAGTCACTGACGTTTTGTGATTGGTGCAGTTGATGGCGGAACGGGATGCAGGACTTGTGTGCCAGACCGTCAACGGTGAAGACCCAACAAAACAAAATGATGGCTTCGATCATGTTGTTCACTCCATGAAAAAATGTGTGACAGAAGTGTGACAGGAATGGGCCAGTTTGGTCCGTAAATACCTTTATTTGTTAAAGACCTCTTTAGTAGGGAAAACCCCCGTATCCCTTGTAAGCCTTGGGATACGGGGGTTAAAGCCGAAGAGAAAACGCTCTGGCACACATGACTGTTAATCAATTGTTCCCTTTCCAATTAGCCTTGTAAACTCAATGACTAAGCAGCTTTTCTATTTGAAGTGTGACGGAAGTGTGACAGTCCTTTGACTGTTTGCTGCTGTAACGCAACGCCGATCTGGTTTGTGATCGAAGCCGTCTCGTCGTGTCCGACGTTAGCATAGACCTCGGTCATCTTCGTCGTGGTGTGACCAAGCTCATCGCGGATCATTGGCAGATCAGCACCAGCCTGGCGCATCCAGGTTGCGTAGGTATGGCGCAGATCGTGAAACGTGAAGTCGGTAATTCCAGCTCGCCTGACAGCGTTCTCGAATGCCTTCCTAATTGAGCCAAGCGGCTTGGCCTTGTAGGTGAAGACTGGGCCAGACTTTTTAGGGGCGAGAGCTTGCAGGAAGTCGAAGATCGACTTGTTGATCTTTTTCTCGAACATCTCGCCACCCTTCTGCCTGACTGTGATCAGGCCCAAGCGAAAGTCAACCTCGGACCAATCCAGGTCTTTGCAGTTGCCGCACCGCATCCCCGTCAGCAATGCCAACATGACCACTGGCCTGATGTGGTCACCGCACGCATCAAGCAGCTTGTGTGCCTCTGACTGTGTTAGGAAACGGACACGATGCTTGGCCTCTTTCCCGACGTACTTCCGCAGCGCCTTCCAGTCGATCAGATCGGGATAGACCGGCACCTTGGCCCCCCAGAGTCTCTCGGCCATTCTCATGACCGCCCGCAGCTGCTCCCAGTGTCGGTTGATGGACGAATTTGCCAGACCCTTCGCGCGCAGGGTGCTGACCATTTTGGTGAGGTCATTGTTGCTGACCTCATGCAGCTTCTTGTTTTCGCCAAGCAGTTTGACGACCGTTAGCAGCGTGTAGCTAACACTCCTGAAGCACGGCTTACGCGACAGATGATCTTCGAAGTATCGGCGCACGACATCTTCAAGCGTATAGACGTCACGCTCGACTTTGCCAGTCAGCGTCTCAAGCAACAGCTCCTGATACAGGTTGTTTGCAATTATTTCTGCCGCTGCTTGATCACGCGTCTTGCAACTTCGTCTAATCCGATCTTCGAACCCAGGAACATTGAAATCCGTCGCCCAGACGCCACCGATTTTGCGACGTCTGACTTTGTTGCCGGTGAGTTTTGTGCTTGCCATGATGTTATCCTCGCTTTTTCAACATAATCACTGAGATCATCCTCAGTGAATTTTTGCCTCGACCCAACGAGGCGGTACTCGATCTTTCCTGACTGAACCAACGCCCGCAGCTTCTTCACTCCGATGTTCAAAAACGCTGCGGCCTCTACTGGACTGATTAGTCGTTGCATCTTCTTCCTAAATCCACAGATGAGTTCCTTCACCCAAAAACCCCGCACGGTGCGGGGTTAGAGGGAGAAGGTGGTGGTGGGTTAGTCGTGATAATCCGTGATGTGTTCAACATCGAACACGCCGCGCGCGCCGGTTGCGTCAATTTCGAGCATGTAAGCGGCGAGTCCGGGTTTTTCTCTCGCGACATAAAGAACGGTTGCGGGCTTATGGTGGCCGTCAACAATCGCCATTACCTTATCGCCTTCATTGATACTCATTTGGTAGGTCATGCGGCTTCTCCGATCTTGTGAGAGAACAGCTTGACGTTGGATGCGGGTAAGTTGTCGAGGCTATCGGTGTGGATGGCGATCCTTGTCTGGACGAAGACCTTCTCGCTGGGATGGAAGCCAGCCGGTGAGACGAGGTTCTTCTCGTTCGAGACGATGTAACTCTTGGTGCCGACCATCAGATTGGAGGCCAGCGTGGCCTGCAATCTCGCCAGATGATCTTCTTCGGACGCCCGGCGCGCCTTTTCGGAGACGGCCTCGAAGTTCTCCGGCAGCCCTGCTAGATTAGCGGCGGGGACAGGAACGTCCGTCAGATGGTCGAACATCACTGAAAGTTCGGCCTGCGCCGCCCGACTGTCTTCGAGTGTGACGTCAGACGCCGCGATGGAGTTTTCCAAATTTTCAATCTGCTTTTCAATTTTGGCTTTGATCTTGAGCATTTTTGGTTCCTCGCTATTCGCAGTGTGACCGACGCATCAAGTGCGCCTACTTAATTTTTAAAGCAATATCGATCATTGATCAAGTGCTTCTTCGCCAACAGATGGTTATGAATCTGATGTTCATTTTCTTTTCCACAGGCATACAACGCGCAGCATCAAGTAAGCTGCGGGGTTGAAAGTTGGGCTTAACTTTTTATCCCCAGAAAAGTTTAGCGGACGGGTAAATGTACCCTTTATTTGTCAAGAGCTGCTGATTAAGGTGGCCTGATGATGACTGAATTTCAGGTACTCCAGCGGGTCTTCGATCTGGTTGGATCACGGGCGGCAGTCGCCGAGATCGCCAACGTGACACCGCAGGCTGTTGCCCAATGGACACGCGTGCCAACGGCGCGTGTCTTGATGATTGAGAAGGCGCTCGATGGTGCAATTACTCGACAAGAAATGCGTCCCGACATATACCCTGATTGACGACCTATCGGGTGTGGTTGTCCTCGCTTCCGCATCTGTGGTTGCTGGCCGTGGTTCCCATGTTTGCGCATAGCCCACGGCCAGCGACCAACCCATGAAACCCTGGATTCTTGATGACATGAACAAAGCTGACACCGTTGCGATGGCTCAGTGCGATCATTGGATTGATTCCGGCATCAAACCAGCTGAGGCACTAGCCTCGCTCGGCATCGAATGGCCGCGTCGCTACGTCTCATGGGCGCATGTCAACTCCTGCCTCATGGAATTATGGCTCGACATGCGAGGCCTGCAACGATGAGCAAGATGCAGCGCGACAAAGGCGCTCGTATCGAACGGGAGATTGTCGCGCTGTTTCAGTCCTGGGGGTTAAAAGCGCTGCGCGTTCCACTCAGCGGCGCAACGACATATGCCAAAGGCGACGTTGATGTGTACCTGGCGAACCGCGATGCGCCACTGATCGCCGAAGTGAAATCACGCAAGGATGGATTCAAGCAGCTGACCAGCTGGCTCGGTGAGTTCGACATGCTGGTGGTACGGCCAAACAATGGGCCGCCGATGTTTGTCCTGCCGACCGAAACGATGCGGGAGCTGATGACACGATGAACCCCTTCGAGCGCCACGGCATCCATCGGCTCAGCGCCAGCTCGCTCAACCTCGCTCGCGCCAACACAGCTGCCTGGCTTATCCAGTACGGCTTCGACGTCAAGATGACGCCCAACCTGCCCATGATGGCGGGCAGCGTTTGCGAAAAAGCGGTCGAGCACGGCATCCGCAACCCCGACGCCAGCATTGCGGACTGCAAATCATTTGCCGAAAAAGAGTGGGGTGCCCGCACGAGGCTGACTGGATTTCCCGACGTCGCCAGGAAGGCGAAGCTTGACAACATCATCGGCTGTGGCTCAGCCCGGCGAACTTATCCCGGCATGGTCGAGAATGCCGTCAAAGAACTGCGCCAATATGGCGTGCCGACCGAGACTCAGATCAAGGTCGAAACGCAGCTCGACGGCATCCCGATCCCGATCATCGGCTTCAAGGATTTCTCTTACGACGAGCACGGCCTCGACGTCGACCTCAAAACGACCAGTCGAATGCCGACCGACATGAGCGCTGATCACCAGCTGCAAGGCGCTATCTACTGGCGGGCCAGCGGCAACCGCACGCAACGCTTTTGCTATGCGACAAAGTCCGAAGCCAAGGTGCTGGAGCTGGAGCCGTATGCTGCCAGCCAGGCCATCGTCAAGGCAACCCAGATCGCCCACACCCTGATGCGTTTGCTGTCGCTCAGCAGCGACATCGCCGAAATATGCGCCGTAGTCATTCCCGACTACTCCAATTTCAGATGGTCGCCACCAACCCGAGCCAAAGCCGAAGAAGTGTGGGCTACGATTCATCAAACCGAGCCACAATTGAGCGTGGCTTAAATGCGGGCTCAGCCCGCTCAACCAGGGAGTTCAAAATGCCACTAAATTTAGGCGGCGGTTCATTCACCCCACACATTCGCTGGATGGCCTCGACCAGTTCGTGGTCAATCTCGGTCGAAGGCAATCAACAGCCGGTCATGTGGCAGGAGTGCATCTTCGACTTCGCCAACATCAAGACCGGTCTGGGCGTGTTCTCTGAGGGCATGGCTCCAGAATGGATTTGGGACATCGTTCTTGGGCAGAGGGCAGTGCAGCCAACTGATGGGCGTGAATGGAAGCCAGGATTTCATGTCCACATGTTCAGCCCGCAATCATTCGGCGGCGACGGGCTGAGAGAGTTCGCCACGACCGGCGTAGGTGCTACGAGGGGCATCAACGTGGCCTACGAAGCATTCGAACAACAGGCCGCTGCCAACCCCGGCATGGTGCCGGTCGTCCGGTTTGATGGTGTGCGCCCACTCCGCATCGGCAAAGGCAATACAAACGAGCCCATCCTCGCCATCGCTAGGTGGGCACCACGCCCCCCAGCCCTCGACGCAGCTCTGTCAGAGGTGGCGCAGCCGGTAACGCAGCCATCGACCGTACCAGGTGCACCTGGCGGCGGTCAGTTGCCAGCACCGGTTGCGTCACAGCCTGCCCCCGTTGGGCCTGCCGCTGTGCCTGTTGCACCACCCCCAACGGCAACAGTAGCAGCACCCGCAGCACCAACGGCAGCGCCTGCCCCCGTACCGTCAACCACGCCTGAGTTTTGATCCATGAACGCGGAAATCAAGGCCCGCTGGCTGGCCGCACTCAGGTCAGGCAAATTCAAACAGGGAAGATACCGGCTGCGCAAGGGCGACCACTACTGCTGCCTCGGCGTTCTATGTGAAGTTGTCCACAAAGATATCGGCGGCTGGTGGGCCAGACCGCGTGAAAATGAAACATCGGTCTGGCCCTGCAACGACCAGACTCATGTCTTCAAGACTGAGCCGGGGGCAGGCACCAGTGCCCTGCTGCCAGAGGCGGTGGCCGAGTATGCAGGCCTCGACCCTGACCAGCTCGGCGTCAGCATCCTGCCGCATTTGATGCTGACCGATATGAACGACCAAGGAAACAATTTCGCAGAGATAGCAGACAGCATCGAGAAACATCTGTGACAATCATCATCGTTCTGATTCTGCAACTGATGGTGTTGCTGCTGCTGCTGAAACTGCAAAGAGACATTCTGAAGGAGCTTCGCCGTCTCAACGATGCCCACGATCTTGATTTTCGCAAGCGCCTTTCTGACAGCACTCTGGATAGGCTCCGTAAAGCAACCTGAACCGTTGCTGCTCGCGGCACCTGACCGGCTGGCAATCACCGAACCGCAAAAAGCCGATGACTGACCGCAAAGATTACCGTGTCGAGATGAGGGTGAAAAACAACATCCTCTATGAAGCGATAATGGATGCCGGTTATGACTCCATCGCACAATTCTGTAGAGCGCACGACCTAAATGCAAATGATGTCGGGCCACTCATCAACTTCAAAAAAACACCAATCAATGAAGACGGCCAGTTCTGCATCGGGGCACAAAGAGTAGCCCTAGCCCTGCACTATCTGCCTGAAGACCTGTTTCCAGAGCAGCATCTGCATCAGGCGCTGAAGAAAAACGTGGTAACGATGAGCATGTCGCTCGATGAAATCAAGACGCTGCCAACCAGCGCCGTTGCCGCTTTGGAATATGACAACTCGCCAGAAGCCTCGATGGCATCCGCCGATCTGAAGAAGGTGCTGACTACTGCACTGGATGATCTGCGGCCACGAGATAAGTATGTGCTGGAGCGTCATTGGGGATTGGACGGAGAAGAACCCGAAACACTGGAGCAAATCGGTGAGCATCTAAACATCCATAGAGAACGTGTACGCCAAATTGAATCCAGAGCAATCAAGGTGTTGCAACATCCAAACCGCGCCGAAATGCTCAAAGTAGAATTGCGCGACGACTAAGGATGAGCCGGTTGAACCTGCCAGAGCACGATGACGACAACCCTGTGCTCCAGGCATCACTCCTATATGAGCGCAACGGACTGTCGGTCATCCCGGTGCATGAACGTGACAAGAACCCGGTCGGAAAGTGGAAGATCAGGCAGACCACCCGCAACACTGTGGCCGAGCTGACCGTCGCCTTCCGAGGCTCGGGCAGCATGCTGAACGTGGGCATCGTCACCGGCGCGATCAGCGGTGAGCTGGTGGTGCTCGATGTCGATCCGAGAGACGGCGGCAACGAGAGCTTGAGCAACCTCATCATGAATGGTCTGGAACTGCCCGACACAGTGCATTGCAAAACCGGAAGCGGTGGCGACCATTATTACTTCAAGGAGCCTATCGGCACCGTGGCCCGCATCCGCAACTCTGCCAGCAGCCTCGGACCCGGCCTCGACATCAGAGCCGAGGGCGGGCAGGTCGTGGCCCCGCCATCAATCCATGCCTGCGGCAACGAGTACGCCTGGAGCGCAGGCCACGGCATCGGTGAGATCGGCATCGCCGCCATCCCGCAGCGGCTGCTCGACCTGGTGTTGCAGGAAGTTGATGATCCAGTGAACGGTGGCCTCATCCAGGCCATCAACACCACCAAGGCCGTCAGCAGCCTCGGCCTGCTCACCAACGGCCGCAAGAACTACATGGCCGAGGTGGTGGCGAAAAGCTACGCCACGCTCAGCGTGCTGCGGCTCGGCCACCCGCTCACAGAACAGGAACTGTTCGACCATTGCTGGCCGATCTACTTCGCAGGCGTCGAGGGCAGCGAGATCGAGCTGGAAGCAGGCCAGCGTGGCAAGTCTCTGATGCTTGAAAAAGTGCGCTACATTCTGACGCCGGAACGACAGGAATATTTGCAACAACAAGGATTGTCGGCCGCGATCCCCACAGGTGCGCAGCTCGGCAAGGCCGGGAGAGAAGGTCAGCTGGATGAGCCAGTGGACGCTCCCGGCCACTCTTTCCATTCGCAGCCGCTGACCAGGTTGGCGCTTGAGACACGCGGTCGCAGGCAGTACCTGGTGCCGTTCCGCCACATGCGTTCTCACATCTCGATGACGGCCGCTGCGCCGGGCGTCGGCAAATCGACCTTCGGCATCCAGGAAGCGGTCAGCGTGGCAACCGGCCTCGACTTCATGAAGCTCGGTGTTAAGCCAGAGCCAGCCAAGGTCTATATTCTGAACAACGAAGAAACGAGAGACGAGGTCGAACGCCGAATCGAGGCGACCTGCACGTTCTTCGGCGTGCCGCTCGACGGCACCGTGCTAACCAACATCTTCATCCATTCGGGCGTCGATGGCGGCAAATTCAGAGTTGCCAGGACAGTGCGTGATCAAGTTGTGGAAACGCCGGACCTGATAACACTCAAACAGCTGATCGCCGATCTCGGGATCGACCTGCTGATCATCGACCCGTTCGTGCAGTCCCACTTCGTCTCGGAAAACTCCAACGAGCAGATCAGCCAGGTCATGGTTCTGCTGCGTGAGATGGCAGGCGATGCAGCACTGCACCTTATCCACCACACACGCAAGGCACCGCCCGGCGGCACCAACACCGCAGGCAACATGGACATCGTTCGCGGTGCCGGATCAATGGCATCAGAGGCGCACTTCTTCTTCACCATGACCGACATGAATAAGACCGAAGCCAGCGAGTGGGGCATCCATGAAGACGACCGCAACCTCTATCTGCGGCACGACGACGCCAAGGGCAAGTTCAGGCCACCGGAAGGTGCCAGCTGGCTCGAACGCACAGCGCAGACAATGCCCTACGGCCTCGGCGAAGACATCGGCGTGCTGGTGCCCTGGGAGCCGCCAGAAAGTGCGCTGGACGATTACGGCTACACCGTGACCAGGCCCATGCTCGATGGCATCCAAAAGGCCTGGGATGCAGGCCAGCCATTTAGCGGCCACAGTCAGGGGCGTGACCGCTACGTGGTCAAATATCTGATGTCCGAGCACAGCGTGCCACGCAGCATCAGCAAGCAGCTGACCCGACGATGGCTCAACGATGGCACCCTCATCGAGGACCAGATCGACAGCCGCAGCAAGGCAAAAGGACTCCGCACACAGCAAAACAGGGGGGCGTAAGTGATTGATGCATATAGCACACAGCTTCGCACACAGCTGATCACAGCGAGAAACAGGCATGCGTAAGACACTGAAAAACCACAAATCGCTTTGTGCGGAATTTGCGGCACACAGCCCCCCCATACCCCCTAGGCTCTGTGTGCCACAGTTGCCGCCTCAAGCGGCGGCGGCAATCTGAGCACACGAGCCGACGCAAGGGGACATGATGAAAAAACCGCAAACCAGTCTGGCTCACCTGGCGCAGGCATGTGTGACAATGCTGGCAAAGGCAATGGACGAACGGTGGGGCAGCGGCAGACTGCCGATGATTGTTTCGGCTGATCTGAGATCGCGGTTCCTCAAACAGCAGCGGTTGTATCA
>Ga0208684_1000309_pt1 | contig 39641 bp, 46 predicted proteins | sample MalvireepMed_b05_FD_184245 | JGI IMG/M metagenome (GOLD analysis project Ga0208684, IMG submission 184245) | Marine viral communities from the Global Malaspina Expedition - Malaspina viral metaG DeepMed_b05 (SPAdes) (version 2) | ecosystem: Environmental > Aquatic > Marine > Oceanic | place... | reverse complement strand
CGGCGAGGCGGTGGACTACCATATCGGGTTAGACGATAATTTAGATGCCCTGAGAGTGGGTGTGGGCAACGCACTTGGAACTACTCCACTCATCAGTCTATACGCTACTGGTAAGGGATACGGCTATATCGGTGGTTTCGGAGGAACGCATACCAGTTCTGGAGCAGGTACTACCGCTACTGGATTCTCATTTTTCCCAGTACTTACAGGACATTCTGGTGATGATGACCATCTCTCTCATATGATGATTGATGGAGGGTCTATAACAACCGCAGGAAACGTAGATGGAGACCCCGGTGTTATTGCCACTTTATTCCTTGCAGAACCTAATATAAGTACGAGCCATACGGTTGACTATTCTGCAACCTTATATATTGAAAGTCAGGCAACTGAAGCTAATACCTATAACTACGCCATGTGGGTGGACGCTGGCGCGAGCAGGTTTGATGGGGAGATACAGAGCAATTCAAATACACAAGCATCCAGTATTGCAACTGCCTATGCTAATTACGGATTAGTATTCAGGGCTGCACAGACTATCAATCAATATTCCAACTCTATCGGTTGGTCAGAGGGAACAAACGTAGCAGCAGCTATCAGTGGCGTTGATGATGGTTCGGGAGGAGCGCAAGGACTCAGCTTTGCAACAGGTACTAATTCTGCGATAACACAGCGGATGCATATCAAGGCTACTGGTGAGATTGACCTTCAGTCCAACGCTCTAGGACTGACCAACGTAGGCGCATCGGGTAATGACTGGACTGCAAACAAGTTTTCGATACTGAATGAAAATTCAGGAGGAAAGAATCAAATAGTTCTTAAGAATGATTCTGGAGACGCAAATTCACACGCCGAATTGCAGGTTGGAGTTGATGGAGGGACAACCTCATCAGACGCATTCATAAATATCTTCAGGACTACAGGTTCCAACATCTACTGGTCTCTTGGATTGGATAATTCTAATACTCAGGCATTCGTTATTTCTAATAATAATGGATTAGGTACAAACGATGCTCTGCGTATCACTACTGCAACTCCACCTATAATGACATATAACACGACCCATCCGACAGGGACATTCGACTATGTTTGTGATTCCTGTGGGAGACATGAGGCAGAACAGTTTGAATGTTGCGGAAAGGTGGAATGGCACGATGACGTTCTTGACTTCAGGGGCATGGCTCTACGACAACCTGAAGCGATTAATTACATGGAGAAGGTGGGGGTTATTGAGAGAACATTGGACAACGATGGAAACCCTGAAGTGTTTACGGTTCTTGGTCGAGACTTTGAATTTGCGATGTCAGCGGCATTCCAGAATCGCCAGAGGATGGACAATCAGTACAATGAAATAGATAAGAGGCTTGCCAAGATTGAGCAGGCATTAGGAGTATAGGTATGGCAACTAATGAAGCAACGCTTGAGCATCTGGCAACTATCAGAACTGCTGTCAATACGGCTATCAACAACGTGAACCGTTATGGCAGCATGAACGGAGAGATGACCAATGATGCAAAGGCAGCGTTACTGGCAACGGTAACTACTGTGCCATCAGCACTGCAACACGCAAGTAATTGTTCTACCTGTAACGGTTGGGACGGCTCGACAAGCTAAGGAGTTAGGTATGGCAACTGGAGATATAACGATAGTAGTAACGGTGGAGGGCGGTACAGCTAAAACTGCGACTGTCCCAAGTGCGACACGGATAAACGCCCTTGCGTGGATGAACAGGGATAGGGGAAGTGCAGACAACCCTAACCTGACTAATGACTCCTACTCAGTTCATCTCGCTAACTCTGCTGCCAATGGAATTATCCATGCAGCAAAGAAGCAACTAGTAGTAGCAGCGGAACCGACTACTCCGACATACACGAGAGCTAGTTGAGTTTAAAGTCAACTGAAGAAGAGTTATTAGAAGCTAAAGCTAAGATAGTTGAGTTAGAAGCACGGACTAAGACCACATTAACAGGCAGTCAGTTTCTTACAATTGTCCTAGTTGGTCCATTATTTCTAGCATTCGTGGCTTTGGGGGTGATCATCGTTTGGAAGGTAACAAGTAAACCTGCTGAGGTAGCACCGCACCTTGACATAATACTTGTAGCGTTTGCGATATTTGCAAACCCTGTAACAGCAGCAGCAGGAGTTATAGTAGGCATGATGCAAGAGGATAAGGGGAAGAAATCATGAAGAAACGTAAGTTTAGTACACCTTCACTTAAGTTTGCTTTCTCGATAGGTAGTTTTAAACTACCTAAGTTCTGGTCTTTCAGAGTTCCTATTGGTGGTGGCGTCTATATGGGTGGAGGCAAGCTGATTGTTGGCTCACTCTCTGCTGTAGCACTTGGTTTTCTTGCATCACTTTTCTTATTAGTTTCTACTGGTGAACAACAGATTACCTTTCCTATGTTAGGAGCATCTTACGAGGCTCCGTCTATGGTAGGGCATACCATAGTGGATGCCGAGTTCCCTGCTGAGCGTAGTCAAACTTTGCAGATCAATATTCCACAGGGTGAAAGAATTGATCTGATGCAATTCAAGAATATATCTCTAGGTAAAGGCGGTCTTAGTACCGCCTTTCAGATTACAGGCACTAGTACTAGTGATGTTTTAACCATTGGAACCCTTACCATCATGAACTCAGAATTTCCAAGCATGGATTTTGCTAATGGTGATGTATATACGATCAATGCTACAAGCTCCGTAGTTGCTGCTGGGCATACTTTTGAAACTACTATGTCCTCCAGCACGAATGATGTAGTGATAGGTAGTAGTCGTGGTGCAGTTAATTACATAGCTGAAGACATGACAGTTGACAGGATTATCATCCGACAAACTACAACCGGGGGCGATGTAATAATCGATAATCTAATTTTGGATGGAGTCAAGGCATGGAATGGAAACTTTGACGCTGACTACTTTGAGATTGGGAGTTTAAACTTAATTAATATTCGTGTCGGTGACGATGGTGATATAGACAGTGCCGACTTGGTGATTAATTCCAGCGTTAATGCAAACACTGTTAATGATGGAGTCAAGGAGCAACCAGTGTTTATAAGGTGATCGTATGTTAGCAGCTATAAAATTTGCACTTAAATACAGCGCAGTAGTGCCAGACCTAATAGAGTTTATATCTATATGTGCTGTAAGCAGTGAAGGTGGATACTCAAAGAGAGAGAGGTCACTGCTTATGAAAAAGTACTGGGACCTGGTGAAAGTTATCCAGGCTAATAGTTGAGTTTAAACCTCATCTTCTTTCCACCAGTTCATGGTTTTCCATCTGTCTTTTAGCTGATCTCTTGTAAGGTTATGACCCAAGTGATAGCAGTTATGCTTCACACAGTAATAAACTTCTACTGGTGAAACACTTAGAACTATCTGTTCGTAGTATTCTTCTACTGCTCTATCGGCATCCTCTCTTGTGCGATGCCTGATCTTATAATCACAGTCATCTTGTTTTGCCATATGTCACTCGTAATGACTGCGTGACCAAGGGTTGGGCATCTTTACTCCTTCCCTTTTCATTTGCTGATAGCCACGCAAGTCGATCTCCTTTTGACTGGGTTCTACAGGGGGTAGAGTAAACAATGGCTCTTGTACATCTGTACGCCAGTGGTTTATATCCCTGTTTCTTTTCACTCCTCCAGCAGTAACTCTTGTACAGTAGAATCCAATAGATTCCCAGAACAAATTACTATCACTGCTAGATGCTGTCCTTAAACGTATACCAGTACCAGCTCCAGCTTTAGACATGGCAATTAATTTACTGACCATACTCCATCCTAGATACCTTCTCCTTGAATCATAATCAACACATGCTTGGTATATAACTACATCATGTCCACTCCTTACAGGACCATGCCATATATATCCAGCAGCTTCTCCATTATCCTCACAGGTTAGAACACGATTCTCCTCTATCGCTTTCTCTAACGTAGTGAGTGGATAAAATGCTAGATCATCAGCATTCTTTTTCTGTAAATAATCTATGTATGTTATTAAGCTCATATATATATAATATAAATATAAGAGTTGAGTTAAGACTCAACTCTTATATATAACTAGTCTTGTTTAGCTAGTCCGTAGATTTTCTCATTCTCTTTGAGACCTGTTGCTATCAGCTCTTTGTTTCGGAACATTATCTTTAGCTGATCTGTGATAGCACTTCTTTCTACTTCAAAGGTCTTAGCCAGTTCGGTAGCAGTCTTCGCTCCGACCTCATCGAGATAGTCCTTGAGAGATGAGTAGAGATTTTTCTCCTTGTCTATAAGTCCTGCGGTTTCTTCCTTTGCAGCAAACCTGATTCCATTGATGCCGTTCTCATTGAAACTGTAGTGAAGTCCCATTGGTTTAGGTACTGGCATATCATTTGCCTTGGTCACTTCCAGTAGTACAGCAATACTTCCAGTATCATCTATGATCTTTGAAGAGTGACGTAACATTACATCTGCGCCAGCTTCATACTGTGAGTTCCCATAGTAGATAGTCTCGTCATACTTGGGAGTGTGGGCTATCGCTAGCCACGACACACCTAATTTATTAAGCATGTCTATTGTAGCTGTGGCTACCTTGTCTTCTTTCATGTCACCAGTACCAGCTCTTGAGATAGAGTCCAGTACTATGAATGTAGTATTGTTCTCTTGTATGTATTCCTCCATTACATCTTTTATATCCACGAGTGTTGCACCCTTGCCATTAAGAACACTAAGTGAGGAGTTTGAGTTTAAACCCAATGCTTCCGCCACTCCCAGTATCCTTGGTGGGATAGTTGAGCTAGGTCTTTCTAGGTTCACATATAGAGTATCTCCCTGCTCAGTATTCCAGTAATGGTTAGTTCCATAGTTGACAGCCAGTGCCATCATTAGACCAGTGAAACTCTTTCCCCTGCCAGGCTTGCCGTACATGATAGTTCCACCACCACTCAGGACATGAGGCTTCAAGGTATAGCCAATGTTTCTTTCTGCACCCTCTACCTTTACTGGTGCTTGTATAGATAAGTATTCTGGATAGACTGCGAGACAGAAGTCATTCATCTGTTTGACCAGATCACCTTTCGGAATAATCGTGGCAGCATCTCCATATGTCTCACCTAGAAATTTATAGGCAGAATTACACAGCTTGGTTCTTTCTTCACTGCGCTTGATATTACATACGGTATAGGCAATGTTCTCTCCATTAAATGCTATGCCTAGCTCTGCATGTATCCCTGTCTTTTCAGGACGTATGTCATGAGCACTAAGAGTTATTGCGTTTAAACCCAACTCAATATGTTTTAGAATACCGTCATTCTTGTCCCTTGTTAACGCTCCGCCTACCATAAAACTCCTCCTGATATCGCCGTGTAGATTGCCTTGCTTTATTTATTCTTTCTTTAGCCAACTCCAGTGTTTCGGGTGAAGGCTTATCTTTTTCTGGCATCGGATACCAGATAGCCCCACAGTATGGTGAGGCTACTGACATGTCCCATTTGCATGTCATTAGTTCTTGGCACACAGAATCATCACAGGTCATAGCTTCACCGAATGGTATTTAGAGTACTTCTGAGCCTCATACAGAAGCGTAGCGTGTAAGAAAGCCTGTCCACCTATCAGTTGCTCTGGAAGATGGTTAATAGAGACTTTCTCGTTCTCTTCATCTATGTGTATGACAGCACCACCAAGCTGTAGTTCATCTACCCTGTGGTGCATCTGGTCCTTGTATCCACTCCATATATCTATACCGTTGCCAATCATAGATGCTATACAGGCTATGTATGCAGAGACCTGCAGTGCATCCTTGAAGTAAATGTTGCTACCTGTCTTGAAGTCACAGACATATATCGTGTTGTCTTCATTGGACAACACTATGTCTATAGCACCACCAACAGCTAGGTCAGTGTGGAATACAGGCAGCTCAGTGCCTTTGATTTTAAACCCCATCTCTGCTATCCAAGAGTCTATCTTTTCAAAGCAGACTTTTAATGCCTCGGTACTATCCTCATCAGTTAAGTGACCTTTCCAATCACCATTGGTGAGGTATGCCTCAACAGCATTATGTATACGAGTACCCCTATTGCCTGCCTTCTTTAGCACTTGGTCTGGTATGCCTTTAGCTTCAACAAGTGTTGTAGTTACTTCATCTTCATACCTTTGAATAATCCACCCAGCAAGCTCCTCTTTATCTGTAAATGAGTCCAAGTTAAGTAACTCTTCTTTAGATGCTAGTAGCTCATCATAGATTGCTTTTGATATCGGAACTTTTCTTTCTGATATATATTCCAGTGCATGCTTCACTTGCCATCTGGCAATAGGGCTAGTGCCACTACCATCTGTAGCACTAGTAATACCAGTGACTGAGGGCATCTGTACTCCCTCATAGTCCTCATTAAAACCACTGACCATATACTTATGACCACGACCTATTGTTTTCTGTTCAACTGTTACTTCTTTACAATGGTTTTGTTCTTGATGTAGCCATCGCTTATACGTTTTCTTCATTACTTTCTCCTAGTAATTTTATTTCTCGAATCAAAAAGGCTCTTGCTTTATTCTTTGTGTAGACTCTGACTACACCACCCATAGATTTCTCCGATTCCCATGAGGCTGCTTCAAGCTGTTCCATAGCATAGGCTAGCCATCTTGGTATTCCAGCTTGAGTACTCTTGACTTCATATACCGCATCAGTAGTTTCAACATCAGTGTGGGGTCGGGACTTGTCTAGGTTCCTGACCCCACCTAATGCGATAGCTACCCTGCGCTCATAGGTTTTACCCCTACGTCTGTTACCAGCGTTGCGCTTGGTAGTATCTTTATTAGCCATTGCGGTATTCTGCTTCGTGTTCTATGCAGGTCCAGACACCAGCCTCTATCTCTACTTCACCGTCTGCATCACACAGCATGCATACTTCTTTAGCTACTTTTTCCCCTGCAAGCTGAGCCATCCACCATGTTACTGTTTGTCCTGGTGCATTAGCCTTGACATATTCAGCAGTATCTGCACCGTGTGCTTCCTCTATTGCCTTAACCCATTCAGTCTGGAATGTAATCTTGGGCTTGTCATAATTACAGTTGCACCACTTCTCGTTTGGCCCCATGTGAGAGTAATAGACACCGTAGTTGCCATCTCTTTTGTCCATCTGTTCGTTGTGTGAAGGACATAGGATTGATTCTGGTGGTATTGGCTCACTGAGTACCTGTGGTTTTGCACTTGTAATAACAGGCTCCACTGTAGTAGTTATCTGTTCTACTTTAGGCTTGACAAGTACTACCTCTGCGCCGAAAGACTCAGCATGTTGTACCAAGGGAGTAGAGACTTGAGCCTTATCTATGCTCTCTATCTCCTGTATAAGATCAACATCTTTAAACTTGTCAGCCTGTGCCATCTCTTCAGCAGAGTATGCTCCTGCAAACTTGTCTGGATATGCCATTCTCAGTGCCTTGACTATGGCACACTTCTCTATCATAGTTCCTGGCATCTTTGCCCATAGACTTTTGCCTGTGTCAAAGTCACTTAGTAATACAGTTGTAGGCATTGTCCCGTCCTTAGTGTGGACATCAGCCCATCCACCTACTAAGCTGTCTGTTGGTAGCATGAAAGTACCGATTAACTTTGTTTCCTGTGACTCTCCCTGCCTTACAACCAGTATCCCTGACTCCCATGTAGCATTCTGTGATCTTGCTACCTTGGTAAAGAAATCTTTACCAGTAATAAAACTAGCAGGGCTAGTATCGGTATACTTAACGATGTGTATATCTCTCAAGAATGGATTCGCTCCAAGGGATTCACATAACCTCTTGAATACATACATCTCTGCATCTGTTGGTTGCTTTGTATTCTGTGATACAACCAGTGCTCGCAGATCATCCATGTTTACTTCATGTCTAGGACTTGTTGTGTTTAAACTCAATTCACTTGTCATTGGCTTCTCCCCAATTTAGTTGCTTAAAAATTCTAGCTAACTTTTGTTTGTACTTTGCTTTTCTTTTATTTTCAGTAGCCTTTTTCTTCTTGGCTGCTTGTTTCTTTTTTTCTGATGTCATCCAGTGATTGTCTCCATCATTACTGTTAGGAAAATCTTTCACTGCCATACATTTCTTGCACCTCCCTCTACTGTATGGTCCATTAGGTTGTTCAATTAACCAGTGGTGTACGCATTCATCCATATATTGTCCTTTCTTATTTGTTGACCGCTATATATTGTTGTGTTATATAATTTAAAAAGTCCGAAACTAATAGGTTTCTCCTCTATTGTCGGGCTGTCTTGCTTTAAGAGAGCAGCGTTCCCTCCAAGGCACTGCTCTCTTTTTGTAACCATTAATTATAGCAGTATTGTGGGCTTAATCCTATGGTTTTTCTTGTAGTCTTCGACTGTACTTCTAAGAACTCTGATGCTTCTTTCCCCTGCTCCGACATGGAATGCTTCAAGGTCACCAGTCTTGATCATCTTGTAAACAGCAGTCTTGTGCATGCCTAGCATGGAGCATACTTGCGGTACTGTTAGCGGTTCATCTTTGTTTAACATGAATTAGACTCCTAATTATTTCCTTCTCCACTCTCGTAGAAATGCTTGATTTTTTAATTGCCGTTCATGCTCGCTAATAGTTGCTACAGCATCCTTCTGAGAATATCCGAGCTGCTTCATCCTAGCTACACTAACTACTGTGACATTACATTCGCCGCAACACTTTCCTTTAGCTACAGGTGCTGCATTATGTCCGCCATCCCATCCATCAGGGTCAGCCTTTATTTCTTCTTCACATATCACGCATATTTTTTCCATTAAGCTGTTACTCCTGCCGTTATCGGTCTTACTTGTAGTATCCAGGGTTTGTCGTCTTGATCTATTGCCCACTCTATATCCACAGGTCTGCCGTAGTTATTTGCTAGCCTCTTAGCTTCAGTCCATATGGTATGCAAGGAAGTCTGTCCAAAGAATGGGCTGACTAGGTAGTCATCACGGTTTAGTTCTGGCGTTACAAAATTTTTGGGGTCTAAAAAGAGCATGCTACTATCACCAGTACCATCCACTACACCGCCTGCTCCTTCTTCATACTCCAACATCATCCTGTCAGTACCTTCCACTGGCTCCTTGGTGAATAGAACACCAGAGTACTTGGCATCTACCATATTCATAATGATTACAGCAGGTACACTTAGAGTTGATAGGTCACGAGCTTCTTGATAAGTTAGTACTCTTTCTGCTAGAGCCGAGTCTCTCACCTCTCTTACTGCATGCTCTATACCAGAGATTGGGACATTGAGTTTAGACTCAAATATTCCTGCGAAACTTTGGTTCTTTCCGTCTTCTCCTATAGCAGAGGAACGTACCGCATAGGTACTTTCCTTAATGAATTTATACTGCACAGAATCTAGGTTGCTAGGACCAATAGAATGCCACGCCTTGTTACATATATCAGGCAGCCTATCATCAGGACAGTCAGAAGTTATAACTACCCAGTCAGGCACTAGAACAGGGTCTATCTTCCTGAGTTGTAGTGCCTTGCCACCTATTACATTAACTGTATGGTCAGGTTTACTGGGGTAATCTCGTACCAAATATCTACTGTTCATTGTTGTCCTTTATGTAGTTCTTTAGTGTGAATGTCAGTGACTCTACTGATTCTTTCTGCATCATCTTTAAGTTCCAGTCTATTGTCGAGCACTCCTTCTCGACATCCTTGACGATGCGGTCAACATAGTTCAATAGCTTTTTCTCGTCATCAAACATGGGGACATGCCCATTGTGCTGTTGCAAATCAAACACAGATGTTGGACATCCAGCTCCACTTCTACTGCACTTAACTACTGGTGCTTGTGTTCCCAGTTCCAGTAGCATCTTCACCCAGTCCTTCGGTGGCTGTGAGTAAAATGTCGCTGTCCCCTGCATCAGTTTCCCCTTCTGGTTCCTCACTGTCTGCAGTTTCACTTGTAGGTTCAATAGTTTCTTCGATTGTTCCATTTTGTTTAGCTAACTCCTCCGCATATTTTGCAATTAAATCTTCCTGGGGTTTGGTTTCAATAGCCTTGTCGCAGTGCTTTGCCCGTACCATCTTGATGGCATCCTCCGCTGTCATCCCTTGGTACACCAGTATTCCTGCCAGTAGTGTTCCTGTCCTGCCATGAGAGCCGTGGCATCCTATCTCTAGGGTTTCTCCCTCAAATATTCTAGATAGACACCAGACTACAGCCTCGCTGTACTCTCTTAGCGGTATGCCCTGCATATCTGCCCACTTGATATAGAGTGTGGGTATATCTTCCTTTTCAAACAGGTCTGGATTAACAGGAGCATTGGCTGTAAACCAGAACATGTTACCGAGCATCCATCCTGAGTCCATGTAGCATCCCATCGTAGGGTCTGCTCCTGTTCTCTTAGCACTCGGTGTTCCCTTACCAGACAGGTATATCTTCCATCCATCTAGTAGATCGAACTCATCCATCCAGTGGTTACAGGGTTTGTATACTGGGTATGAGTATTTGCTCTTTGTATAAGTAGAGCCTTTGGTTATCTTGTTGCCTCCCCATCCATCAACTGCTGTCTCTAGCTCAAGGACATCAGCATCAAACATCTGTAGTCTAGTGTCGTCAAACACATAGACATCTACGTCATCACCCCTGACACCAACAACTCTTCCCCTTTTCTTATCAGGTGTTTTTACTATGTCACCCTTGAGAAAGAACGATATATCTCCTACGTCTTTCCATAGGTTCCCTTGATACTTCTTCTTTTTCTTACCCAATAGTTTTCTCCCTTTTCTTAGCAGCTTTCGCATTGATAACATTGACACATCTCCTCCTTTATTGTGTCTAGTGGTAGTAACCCCTGCACTATGTGGGACGAGTAGTACCACAGCTTGCAGTAGCTACCATTCTGGTTTAAATCCAGAACATACTTCACATCTTGTGTGTTCCACCACTTGTTGAAATAGATACCACCGTTATGCTGTAGTCCCCAGCATGTATCGACAAATGTTTGAGGTGTTGTTTCATCCCTTTCAAACATGTATAGGGTATTGGCTATGGTTCCCCACCTGTGTCCACCGTAGCTTGCACCCCATTTGCCACCGTCATTGAATGCTTCCACTGCCCACTTGAGTGCCAGTACTCCATACCTTGACCTAAACCAGTACCATCCTTCCCAAGCATGAGTCCTTCCACCCTGTACAGTGCCATCTCTCAGTGCTTCCTTCAGTGGTCTTGCAAATCCATCAGTACTCCTACTGTGCCTTAGCTCACCACCTACTGCCATGTCTGTGTATCTAGAGAACTGGTCAACCAGTATGTCAGTGTGTCTTGCCAGGTATGGTTTAAACCTTTCCTCATCGTAGATAGTAGCCAAGTGGAGTATGTAGTAGTCGGCAGCAGCCTTCGATAGGTTCCAGCCTGTTGAGTTTAAACCCCAACGGTTTGCTCCAGCTTTTACCAGTACTTTCTGGTTTGGATTAACAGGTCCAGTATCTTGATATGTATTAACTACAGCTTCTGTAGTAGTCTCGGTGATATTAACCCAAGTGCCGTGCCACTCCTCTATAAAATAGGTAGTTTTACCTACCTTGTTGTCTAACCAGTGATCACTTAGGTTGCTCATGTTTACTGATCCTGCTTTTCAAAGTCAGTCATGCACTTTGTACAGTATGCTTCTAGGTTTACTGCACATCGGACATTGACTGGTGGATTACAGGCACAAGACCACTTCTTCTGCTTGCCTTTCGATGGTGTCTTAGGGGTTATCACGTTTAAGTGGATTGGTTCAGTCGTTGACGTAACAGTTACATCAGCTTCAACTGCTTCATAGTCCACTATCTCTGACCTTATCTCATCTGCACCTATCTTGGTCAGTGTTTCAACAAAGACAACAGGGTCTATAGATAGAGCATCACCGTTCTTATCTGTTGCCACACCCCACTGGTTCATCTCATCCCTGAATATCTTGGTGTGATACCACTGTCCCTTCGGCTTGTGTATATCCTGATAGGCATGGACTGCATTGTGCAGTACTGCTATCACTGTCTCCACTTTAGTAAGGTCAGTCCTCATATCAAAGTGGTGCTTGAGACTGATGTTGTCACCCTCAAAGTAGTATTCCCCTGCTTTCTTGAGCCTGTCATCGAATCCTATAACTACTGTTGGCAGGTTCTGTTGATATAGAAAATCATTCACTGCTCCATACAGTGTGTATGCCTTGTCAGCCTTGACCTGGTGCTTCCAGTCTAAGCTAGTTCTAGCGTGTTCTTGGACTGCCTTGTTTATACCTCCAGTTACCATGTAATCTGTGCCTCCTTTATTCCCTTGACACTGATTGTTATGAACTTGCCTGCTAACTGGGTAGCATTACCAGTTCTAACTATGCATGGTTTGTTCATTTCCCTTGCTACTATCGCAGCGTGGCACGTTATCGAGCCGATGTTAGTGGCAATAGCTGATGCCAGCTTCATTACTGGTACATTAGCTGGTACTGTCATATTAGCTACCAGTATGTCTCCTTCCTTGAAGTTAGGATCATCTGGTGTTCTAGCAATACCAGTTGCTTCTCCCTTGACTGCTCCGAATCCTTTCATTTCACTTATAACTTCCAATTAACTTACTCCTTCCCCTTCTAAGAGGTCGATTGCTGCTGTTACTGCATCACTATCCATCTCATCGAACTGTTCAACAGCCTGTTTAAACGGTAGTATCTCTTGCTCTAGAGTAGAGACAGCTTCATTTATGTTCTCTATTTTCTGGTTGGCACTCCCTATTATTTCTTCTCCTCTTTCTGCTAGCTCTCTGATTTCCGAGATATCCATATAGACCTCCTTGTCTACTTGTTTCTCTACGCCGACCTTCGGCGAGTCGCTCAAACATACCGAGACTACTAATGAATGTCAATGTATTCTCATTGACATTCTGTGTAGTATTGGTATTAATACTCGTTTGGAAACAGTACCGTTGTGACTTCTGTGTCCCTGATAATCCAGATTTTGTCACCGCCTTTGGGGTCAGGGTAAGAAGCTAGGATATACCCGTACTCTCCCTTCTGTAGTGACTGTAAACTATCGGAGTTTTTACTCCAGTCTTCCTTGTCCAAGTCACCCCAGTCACTAGACATGAACCTGTTTAAACTCTTGTGCACTCTCATCGCAAAGTCTTTATCACTTGCGACCTTTTCGTTTATACCTCTTGTCATTACTATCATTAGCTTTGCTCCTCATGCTGTTCCAACTTTTGTTTCTTCCCGTAGCTGTAGGACGTAGGGATTCCCTCCTTGTCTATCCTGCTTCTTAGCTTCTCTAGCCTGGTAGTATCATCTAGCTTGTATAGTTCAAGGCGTAGTTCCTCTACCTTGAGCAGTGCCCATTGGACTGCCAAGTCTATCGCTGTTAGTAGCTCATGTTCTTTGCTCATATATCCCCCTAGCTTGCTGTATTTGGACATAAAAATAGGGCAAGGTATCCAAGTACCTTGCCCTAGATTTAAGACGTTAATCTAGAATACAGGTCATGCTTTTTATCTTGTGCTTAGCACAGTATTTGTGGTGCATAACATCTCGTTTGACTATTAGCGTGTAGTATTCGAGGCCATGTACCTTGAGGAATAGTTTTTTGTCGGTATAGGTATCGAACACTAGCTTTAGGTTTAGTATCCTTTCCTCTACTTCCTCTAGAGTATTTGGTGTATCGAGTTTACTATCCCCGAACATTAGGCTTTCTGTTATGTCTATTGCTACCATAGCTTTCTTGCTCCTTATTTAACCTTGACTAACTTGCCGTTTTGCATAGTACCTTGAGCATACCAAGTATGTGGTGCTGGATAGTGTGGTCCTTCCAGATAGACAGTACCGTTTTCGGGTATTGTTCCTAAGCCTGGTTCGTACACTTCAACTATTTCACCATTCTTTATAGCATCCTTGAGTGCTTTCTTAGTTTTGTAGTTCTTAGAGGCGTAGGTCATATATTCTGCTCCTTATCACCAAGGCAGTTTCTCTACTTGTTCATCGGTGACTAAGCCTGTAGCTCTACATACCTTGCATTCTGCTTTAGCACAGTCACATTCCCAGTCAAACGGCATCCTAGTTTGTACCCTTCTGCTAGGTTTCTTTGGGTTTAACCTCAAACCCATGCTGCTAAATAGCCTGTCGATAGAATCACCTTCCTTGTTTCTATTCATCTGGTCTCTTGTTAGCTTGTGTTTAAACCTGTAGATTCTCTCTAGTTCTTTAGCTGTTAACTCATTCAGCTTGCCGACTGTAGTTAGCTTCAGGTCTTCCTTGTCTCTAATCTGGTTGTAGCCTTTTAGTCCTGCTTGAAGCAGGAAGTTATGCTGACACTGGTTAGAGCATAGGTAGATCAGTCCTTTAGGACTGTTGATAGTAGTTCTACATTCCCTAGAGCACTGGAAGCATATGTCACTTACTGTAGTCACTTCTAGTACTCTTAGTTTCGCTTGATTCTTAGGCATGGCTTAGTTCCTTGCTAGGTTAGGATTTAGGTTAGCTATAAACGAGAAAAGCCCTACAGGACTAAAGTCCTGTAGGGCTAGTGGGTTAGCTAGCTAGCTAGCTAACCTTGATTCCCAAATCAGCCAAGGCTGATTTGCCTCTTCCACTAGAATCTCTGTATGCAGAGATTCTAGCACCGGGAACTCCCTTACCGCTTTGACCTCGACCGACTAATCTCACCGAGATTAGTTTTAGCTCTTCGGCTTTTTCCATCGCCGAAATGACAGCTTTGCTGTCACAGTCGTAGTAAAGCCTAAAGGCTTCGTTGAATCCACTCAGTACTGAGTGGAAGCTAGTGGTCTTACGAGTAAGACCAGTTTTCTTATCGGTGAATTCTTCACCGATATTCCCCTTAGTTCCAGCTAGGCTAGACTTAGGGTCTAGCCAGAGTGCTAGAAAGTCTCCGACTTTCATCTTGCCGTCGTCTCCAGCTTTCTCTAGCTTCGCTAGTGCTGCTTTGGTCAGCTTGGACATTTATGTCCTCCTTGCCCTTTAGGGCATCTCCCTCAGTTTACTGAGGGGTTTGTTCGGCGAAATTGCCGATGTATTCATCCCACCTCCCTAAGACTCTGTGTCAATGTATTACCATTGACACTGAGAGCGAAGCGATCTTAGGGTGGTAGACTTCTGATGGGGAGGGGTATTTAGGGAAGGTATTGAATGCTCTTTCTTCCAGGAGGGGAGTCAGCGACCTCCAATTTCAACCTGAGATGTTTACATCTCAGAGTCCAGTTTAAACTCAAACTGCCAGACTAGCAAGCTAGTCTGTGGTAAACTCAGCGGAAATTCGACAAAGAGTATGTAAACATACTCAAGCTACTAAACCTAGCGGTTTACCGCTAGGTCAGAGAGGTAAATATGCTAGGTACTAGGATAGATAGCAAGACTGATGATACTTATAAAGCACTAAGTCCTAGCCAAAAACGTAGCTGGAGAAACCAAGATAAGTTCTTATCTTGCTACAGTGAGACGAGGAGCAAGACTACATCTGCTAGTTATGCTGGAGTTAAGTATCGAACAGTAATGAAGTGGCAGAAGGATAACTACTTTGGTTTCATGGAACGGTTAGAAGAAGCAGACTTCCAGTTCTGTGAGTCACTTGAGCAGTTGGCATTGGAGAGAGTTAAGATGCAGGACGCTAAGTCCAATCCGATCTTGCTGATCACACTGTTGAATGCGAACTTGCCTATGAAGTATAGACCTACTGTCGTCATGAACGATGATACTGCTAAGGATGTACTGAGAGAGCTTAGAGCCTTGTCTAAAGACTCACCTGAACAGCTTGCTGAAGCTCCTGAACCAGAGAAATCAGCTCTTGATCAAGTTAACGAGATACTGACTAGTAAGATAGATGAGTAGGGGGCATGGCTTAGACTTTGTGTTTGTATGGTATCTATACCAGTGCCAGTTTATTTTATATAAATAGACAGATAAGTCTTTAGAGACTTATCTGTATATATACTATATATATAGTCTATATATATTAAGAGAGTTAATATGAATGATTTGTTTAGAAAGATACGCCCTCAGATTATATTAGCGATATTTGTACTGGGACTTATCAGCACTGTGGCTCTTATGAGAGATGGCGAGCAGTACATAGCAGTGGTTACTGGATGTACTGGTGGTATCATTGCCCTGGGGATGAAGCTATTAGACGGTGAGTGATGTGGGGATGGACGGTGGCTTCATTCCCTGCAACACTGCAACACTTAGAGTTTAAACTGAGACACTGTAAAAGAATACTGTAAAGTATGCGCCAGATGATCTGTCGTAGTTTTGTCCGATCGGCCAAAACGTAGTTTAAACTAGAGTTATGTTGCTAGTATGGCAACATTTACTAGTAAAGGCACTAGTGCCTATCAGTTAAGGCACGGGTACATTGATAGTAAAAGGGGAGTTTAAACTCAATTCATTCGCAAACGAATTAAACCAAAGAAGGAGGTTCGATATGCCGAAGGTGGGTAAGAGGCAATTTGCCTATACGAAGAAGGGTAAGGCTGCAGCTACGAAGTACGCCAAGCAGTCAGGGAAGAAGATGACTAAGAAGAAGAAGTACTGATGGCTTCTCCTGTCTTTGAGATAGTTGGCTTTGACCCTACGGATGAGCAGTCCCAGATATTAAATTCAGGCAAGAGGTTTATACTCGTTGCAGGGGGTGAGCAGGCTGGTAAGTCGATGGTGGCTTCCAAGTTCCTACTCCATAAGTTCCTTGAGGACGACAGTCCTGGTTTATACTGGCTGGTAGCTGCGGATTACGAGAGAACGAGAGCGGAGTTTGAATATCTTTCTGAGGACTTTGCAAAGCTCGGCATACTTGCCGAGGTTACAAAAAGGGTAGACCCTGGCAGGATCGTACTTGCAGATGGGACACGGATCGAAACCAAGTCAGCCAAGGACCCAAGGACACTCGCAATGCGAGCACCCAATGGTATCGTTGGCTGTGAAGCGTCACAACTTGATCTGGAAACCTTCTACCGAATGCGTGGAAGGTGCGCCCCGAAAGGTGGCTGGCTGTTCCTTGGTGGGACATTTGAAAGCTCTCTTGGATGGTATCCGCAGACGTTTACGGCTTGGGAGTCGGGGGTAAATGACGAGCAGTCATTCTCCCTGCCCAGCTACTCCAACCACCACCTCTACCCTGGTGGCAGGAATGATCCTGAGATAAGAAGACTGGAGGCGGTGTCGAGCGATGATTTCTTTATGGAGAGGATTGAAGGAAAGCCTGTACCGCCTAGAGGACTTGTCTTCAACGAGTTCAGAGCCAATATACACGCAGGAGAAATTGATTATATCCCACACGAGCCTGTTCATATTTGGATTGACCCTGGGTATGCTGGCGGTTATGCGCTGGAAGCGGTACAGATCATAGACGATCATGTGAGAGTCTTTGACGAGATATATGAGACAGGTCTTGTCACGGAAGAAGTTGCAACTATAGCCATGACCAAACCGTGGTGGCAGGATGTGGAGTACGGGGTTATAGACATCGCAGGCACTCAGCATCAGGCTATGCCAGCACCTGCCGAGGTGTGGATGGCTAACACTGGTTTATACCTTGCCTCACAGAAAGTTCCCATCAACGATGGGACGGAAAGACTGAAGAGTTTCCTGAAAGTCGATCCCATCACTGGCTACCCGAAGTTGAGTATAGACTCAAAATGCAGTGGTGTTCTCTCCGAGTTCGGCGCAGTGGCAAATCCTTTCACTGGTCAGTCACAGGCATACAGATGGAAGATGGACAGGGACGGAAATATAGTTGGTAACGTGCCAGAAGATAAGTATAATCATGGTGTAAAGGCATTGATTTACGGTCTCGTGTACCATTTTGGGTACAGCTACGCTAGTGACAGGAAGAAGATAAAGGTGAAGCACTGGTGAGAAAGACTGCAGACGAAATAGCAAAACTGGTTGAGGGACACAGAGACTCGACATATCCCTTCAGAGATAGGATGCAATCTGACTATGACCTGTACATTATGCGCCCATACGATGCTGGTGACGGGTACGAGTCATATACATCCAACGAGCCACGCACTTATGCCGACAAGATAATCTCATGGATGAGTTCTGCGGAGCTGATCATACGAATCCCCAACATCGAAGAGCCGAGGGAGATGAGAGAAGTCAATGATGCCAAGGAGAAGTTTCTCGTAGGCATTCTCAGGGCTGCGGATGAACGGCTACGGCGCAGGCTTCAGCCATCACTTAGAGAACAGTTGGCATGGTTTGTTGCTCTCAGAGGATGGTATGCAGGAAGGGCATTACTTCACATCGACTCCAAGGAGAGAACACAGGTTGATATAACTCCGTGGGACCCTCTTCATACATACTGGGGTGAAGGTGAAGAGGGTCTTGCGTGGGCATGTTATCGGATACACAAAACAAAGGATGAGATTCTTCAGCAGTACAGTATTAAACTTGACGAGCAGGATGACGAGACACCTATAGAAGTCTATGACTACTATGATGAAGAGCATAATATTGTCTGTACGGGCGATACCATACTGAAGCAGGCTACTCCCCACGGAGCCGACAGGGTTCCAGTGTTTATAGGTATGGTTGGACCTCAACCGCTCGTACAGAATATAGATAATACATCCGTAACCGACACTATCGTTGAGTACGGGGAATCCGTTTTTGCTCCCAACAGGGAGATATACGATAAGCACAACTTCACCATGTCAGTGATGATGGAGATGGTTGCCCGTTCCCGTAAGCAGGGGATAACCATCACATCAAGAGATGGGCAGAAGACACTTGATGAAGACCCGTACAAGGCAGGAGCCGAGGTTGCTCTTGCACAGGGAGAGGATATAAAGCCCCTTGGACTGATGGAAGTCGCCAAGGAGACTGGAGCCTATATGGGCATGGTCTCAGGAGAACTTCAGCGTGGGGCTATACCGCATACCGTGTACGGAGACCTGCAGTTCCAGCTATCGGGATTTGCCATTAATACTCTCAGGCAGGGTATAGACAGTGTTCTACAGCCACGGATAGTGGCAATGGAAGATGCCTACATACAGATTTCTCATCTTATATGCGACCAGTATTCCACTGGAATATACGATCCTGTCAGTGTGAGCGGAAGAGACAGAAACAGGGTTTATTTCAGTGAGGCTGTGGCTCCTGACTCCATAGGCATGGCAGGAACTCCAGAGATATCTCTTGTAAGCCAGTTGCCAGAAGATGATATGTCCCGTATGAGCATGGCGCAGATGGCAAGAGAGGGTCCGACCCCCTTGCTGTCAGACATCTATGTCAGGGATAAGATACTTGGAATGCAAGATGCTGATTCTATAGAAGACTCAATCAAAGAACAGATGGCAGAGAGAGTGCTGCCAGAAGCCTCTCTCTGGTCTCTTCTTCAGGCAACTGAAGAACGTGGACGACCTGATCTTGCCCAGTTCTACTACGGTGAGTTGATGCACTTACTAATGCAGAAGCAGATGATGAGACAGCAAAGCATGATGCCACAGCAGCCGGGTGCCCCTCAAGGTCCCGGTGCTCCTCAAGGAGCTGGTGGCGGACAGGGAGGTCCACCGACAGCAAACCCAATGGTTATGCCTAATGCCATGATGGGCGTTCCGCCTCCTGCCCCGACACCACAGGGTGGTCCCAATGTTCCGCCTGGCTCTCCGAGACCAGGTGCACAGAACGGTCAGGGAGCAGAAGAGGCATTAAGGAGTCTGGGGTTACTGGGACCAAGGGGGTAGTGCGTGGGGTTTAGAAGGGTATCCCGAGATGAAAATGGGATGTTTGTTGACAGGATCAATGATGCTGGTCGTGTAACTTCAACCATATCTTATGGCATGGGTGGAGTTTATGTAGACCCGATTATGTACGGGGGATTCAATGAACCCGAACTTCCTCCAGAACCAGTAGCCCCTCCTCCTGTTGTTCAGGGACCAGTTCTTCCGGGTCAGTCAGTGGAGCAACCTACTCCATTAACCAGTCCATTAAATTTACCTCTTACACCTCCAGTTAATATTCCTGCAACTCCTGCTGATCCTGAAGAAGACCCAGAAGCGTTTGCAGGTCCAGGAACTGCGCCACCTGTATCTAATGTTCCTAGTGCAGTTCGTGGATGGCATACACCAGTTGATGACTTCGGACTGACAATGGACCCAGAGATGATCGGTACTGGTGGTGAGCAGCCTGAACCTACTGAATATGGTGAAACATCATACTGGACCGATTCTACAACTGGAATCAGTTACCAGTTCAAAAAAGAAAGGGTTGATCGTAAATGGTGGCCTGATACTGACAAGATTGTATTTGATACTGATGCTGGTCAGCAGGCATACGATAATCGCAAGTCATTATATTGGGGAGCAGCTAGTCCTGTAGCAGATTTAGAAAAAGTTCGTTTAGAGAGAGAACTTGAAGCAGGAGAAAGCTCATACTCTATAAGATTCAGTGATCTTGAAAAGATAAAATCAGAGATAGTGCAGATTTATTATCCAGGGGGAACGGACTTCCATAGATCAGATTTTATGAAATGGTTTTTGGGATCTTATGCTGCTGACATACATGCACCTTCAGGGGAGGGTCATCTCGAAGAAGCATTAGGAATAATTCTTGATAATATGCCAGGGGTATTATCTGGATTTGATAAAAATAATAAAGACGATTTAGAAAAATGGTTAACAGCTAAAGATAATGCTCTTGGTGTTCTTGCTACTATAGTAGGAAGAAGTAAAGAATTCCTCCGTCAGAACCTACCCACTGATAAACCCTGGGCGGTTTTAGATAAGACATATAAATTAAGTCCTTTCTGGACAAAAGAAGTTGTTTCTACATCTTTTCCACCAGATTTAGCTGAAGACCCAAGACCTGACTCAGACTTTACTCCCAGCAGCTACTCTTCTGTTCCTTGGAGTCCTATATACCAAGATTTTCTTAATGATAAATTTGGTGCAGCAGGCAGTCCTGCCGTATTCAAATACCATTCAGATCAGGGACTTTCAAATGATCCCCTTCAGAGAACTACTTACACACAGTTCTTGACACAGGCTACGGAAGATGACCCGTGGGGAGGGAAGCTAGAAGGTGGTCATGTCATAGGGGCAGAACCTCAAGGTGGGATAGTATTCGGTCCACAGTCAAATATATATGATCAAAATAGATATAATAACTTTTTACAGACTTATGTTCCGCTCACTGGAGATTCTCTTACTGGCAGGATAGGCGAGATTATTGATGTTGTAAGGCAGGTAGACTCTGATAAGCCTGGTGGAACGTGGGATAGATATGATCCTGTTGGGGTAGATCAGGATTATTCTTCTGAGCAACTACAAGCATATAGATGGAGACATTCATTCTTTGAAGGTCCCAGATCAGTAGTAAACCAGAAGGCACTTGCTGCTCTTCCGATTATGCAGAATACTCACCCGACACTGAGGAATGAAACTTCTAAAATATTACATCGTCTGCATAACGACTGGCTTACTACTCCTGATAAAGACCCAACTGTGTCGTGGCTTGAGTATGTTCACGAAAATGATTATTTTGGTATGATACCTACAAATACACAGATAGGTTCTGGATTAAGTCCGGGAGGATAGGAGTTAGTTATGTCACAAGCAACATCAGCAACATTCAACCCGATGGAAGGTGCTTACAGGTACTGGCTTTCTCAGCAGTTTGATCCTACCCAGTTATTTGGGAGGGCTGCAGGAGCAGCTTACGGACCAATGTCTCAGATGGCATACTGGACTGCTCCCCAACAGGGATATAATCCAGATACAGACTTAGGCACTAACCCATATGCATCTTTTCTTGGCGGTACTGGCGCAGGTGCTTATTCGCCTATGACCTCTGCACAGTGGCAGCAAAGAGCAGCAGATGTTTCGAGTGCTCTTGGCGGTACTGCAGGAGCAGGATACACACCAGAGGATGTACAGAGAATGCAGCAGAGATTCGGGGCTGTTGAAGGGTCCGATCCTGCACAGGTAGCTGCTCGACAGGCTGGAATTGTGAACCAAGCAGCACTGTCAAGATCACCTCTTGCTCTCAGGGGAGAGACACAGGCTATCCTTCAAAGATTGTTTGACCAGTGGGCAGGATCAGGACAGACAGGAAGTTATCTTGATTATGCTCAAGGTACTGATCCTGGATCAGTATGGAAAGCATTTGGTATATAAATGTCAAACCAATATGACTGGGGTGAATTTGGCGATGTTCCAGGTCAGTACCTAGAGTTAAATCCTGCTGCTGCTTATTACAGCTATGGGGAAGAATGGGGTGCACCATCTGGGCAGCGTCATTACCAGAGCCAGTTTCAAAACGTATATAACCAGTATCTTGGGTCTCTGGGTGGACTTCTCAGGCAGGGAACTATACCTACTGAAACTGAGAATACCTTTGCTGGATTTCTCAAGGACTATGACTGGACAGAGAAATACACTGCTCTTCCACCAGAGATGAGAGGAAACTTTACATCCCAGTTTAATCCGAGGACCAGACAAATCTACTTCTAATGTCAAATGAGCATTGGTATTACGGAAAAGAGAAATGGTGGGACAAGATTCCCATTCCAGCTCTCAAGGTAGCAACAAGCCGAGATGAGTGGAAAGAGAATCTACAAAGACGTAGCGAATCAGAATGGTTTAAAACCATATCCGATGCGCTAGTATGGGATTCTCCCCCTGAAGGCGGTCAGCGTGGGGGTGACTGGACCTCCAGAATCCAGAGTATGCTCGGCACAATGGGTGAGGTACTACCTTCTCTACCCTTCCAGTATTTTGGTCAAGTAAAAGATATAACTGATGTTGCAACTGATGCTCTTCTACCTGAAGGATATACTGAGGCAAACCAGAGAATAAGGCAGTATGCTACTGCGCCCTACAAGAATGTTGCCGAGGGACTTCTCAATCTTTCTGCAGGCAAGGGATATACATGGGATGTTCCATCTTGGGATCAGATTCTTTTACCTGGTAAGGCTCAAGAAGCGAATGTTATTGCTTCAGAGTTAGGAATCTCAGAAAGTGTTCTTGCTCAAGGTGTGAAAGATGACGGAACTATAAATATTAATCTCTCTCCTGCAAGGGGAGAGGAAGTATTTTATAATCGCCAGCTTGGTGCTCCCAATGTAATCACAGATATATCTACTAAGATATGGGCAGAGCCAGTAGAACTAATTCTAGACCCTGATAAGAGGCGTACTGTTTCTATCGAAGCCAATAGGCTTCGCAGAGAAGGGTACGAGAGAACACAGGAAGCCATACCCCATATCACTTATGGTCCAGAAGAAGATGAGAACGGAAGACCTATTGCAAATAATACTGGTCTATTTAAAGAGGTATGGCGTAAAAAAAATGTCATACATTCACCAGATATCATAGGTGAAGTAAGTGCAAGAGACCTAAGAAGCGGAATAGTAAACTCTCTTAGCGCAGGTCCAGTTCCCCAGAATATGGCAGAAGTGGGAGTAAAGATAGGAGCAGAGTTTGCTGCGGCTATTCCCACTGCTGGTGCATCCATAGTCTTCAACCCTGAAATCAATGCTCAGGGAGGTCTATTCTATAGTGATGAAGAAGGTCTGATGGGTGACTTTGAAGCAGCACTCAATACTCTTGAGTTTGCTTCTCCTCCATTCGCTGCGATCTTCGGACCTGCTGATGCTTATATTAAACCCATGTGGAGGCAGTGGAAAGCTGCCAGAAATGGTATGTCAGGCACGTTTAAGTCTGATTTCCACGCTTTATATAACCTAAAGGCATTCGATCCATCGGTTGATATAGCAGAGTATGGTACAAACTCTGTAAGGCTTAGACAGCAGATGATAGATATGGGTATAAATGACTCAGAAGCTGATCTACAGACTAGGATAATTGGTCAGATTTCCAACAGCACATCTGGAGATACTGATTTTCTTGCTGGTCAGATGCGCTTTTCAAGGATATCTGACGGTGCTGCCAACAGTGCTCTTGAAGAGTCTATCAACAGCGTTAATATGTTCGCCCCACAGGGGTATCTCTTTAAGGTAGTTGATCCAAGTACGGATGTTATTCCCTTTAAGCATAACTTCGATGAATGGCTCGATTATGTATGGGAGATACGAGGAACAAGCGCACAGGGGTTATTGAGAGACAGAGATAAAACCTTTAATGCTGATGACCTTTTTAATCACCTTAATGATCGCACTACTAAAGGTACTAATAGACGTAATGTTCCTAAAAATGAAGCGATGGGCAGGTTCTCAGGGCTAAAAATCAGCTCAGAGGAACTGGAAGCCCTTGGTATTAACAGGTTGCTCAGGGATAACAAGGGCAAAAGGATATCCATACATGCTCTACGGGAGCATATGGACACAAACAGGGCAAAGATAGTTGAGTTTAATATATCTGACCTGTATTCCGAGACACAGTTCAATGCAACTCTGCATGGTCCAGCCGAGCGTCAGGGAGTAATACTACTCAAGCTCGATGTTCCCAATATGTCAGAGGAATCTGCTATCAGAAAGGCTATGAGTCCACTGGCAGAAGATCGTCCTAGTGACTGGGACAAAAGGGGTAGTGCGCTTGGAGAATTAGAGTATCCTCATGGTCATTACGGCAGTCAGTATGGCGTAAATATGATGAATAAAGACCTTGTTGACGGGCTATATGGGCAAACAAGGGAATTAATGGAAGGTGGAGCAGTTTCTCATACTCCCATTCCAACATCTGCAAGAACAAATATATTCGTGTCAGGAAGATATTCTGTACGGTCAGTAACAGAACTTGAAAATGGAGTAGAAGTTGTAAAGAAGATATTCCATGTAGAAGAAGTCCAGTCTGACATGATACAGAAGATGATTGGATTAGGTAAAGAAGAATTATTAGAAGCAATAACAGACCCTATGTATGTAAGTGGTCGAGGCTCAGGTGCAAATTGGACACCTGGACACCCTGCATTCTGGATTAACAAGACTGGTGATTCTTGGATGTCTGGTCCTTTAACTAATCTAGAAGAACGAACTACAGCAGGTGTAGAAAAACTGGATATGGGCGAATATTCTTCAGCAGAATATTTAAAGACGGAACAAGCTGCTCCTGAAGCAATTACGGAGATGCGTACTATAAGTGGTCCTGCTTATGATATATATGTTGCTCCTGCTAATGGCAGTTCTGCCACCGATGATATGGTGGAGGCACAGTATGAAAATATTATTCGGGCTTTTGATGAAGATGAAATACTGCCAGAAGGAAGTTACACAAGATCAGAAACTATCTTCAGTGATCAGGTCCGTAAAGAAACAGTAATCAGACCTAAAGATTCTTTAGGAAACTACGATATTGAAGGTTTAGGGAATGTAACAGTACAGATAATTGATCCTGCTCCTGGCAAGCAGGGGGTGACAAAGGCTCCGATTATCCGTATTTCAACTATTACTGATCGAAGAAACCCGTGGACAGATAATTTTAATGAAGCACTTGGTAAAATTACTGACCAATTACTTACCAACCGTAAGCGTGGTACAGCCGAACCAAACAGGGTACGGTGGTCTATTGATGATGTTATAGATGGTAACGTAGGAACATTTCGTATCAGGGAAGAGGCAGGTGAGCTTCTTCCTTCTGGAAAGATGACTCATCGTGATAGGTATAAAGTAGTCGAGGGTATGCATGAGTGGGGTCGTAATTATGCATCAGAACGTGCAGCAGCCGTAGCAGTGCTTGTCCATCTGAAGAATACAACTCCTGAAACTTTTGCCTTGCCTCCAAACTTTATTTTCTCTACAGGGAACTTTCATATTCCAGTCCTTAGAAGGCTTATGTTCCATGCTGCCTCAGAGGGCGCAGACAAGATGACTATTTCTACGGGTCAAATTGTCTTGAATAAATATAAAGATGAAGCAATGCCTTATGCGAATATGCGCTACGGAGAGGTAGACGGTAGAAAGGGACAGCTTCTTGAAGCTACTGAGAAACTTGTCGAAGATGTCCAGCATACCGCAGGATGGGGAACTTGGAAAAACTCTGATACAAGAGCGTTGATAGAGACAACAGAGATTCCTATCGGCACGGATATGAAAACATCAAAGGAACTTACAGAATACTACTCTAGCCATAAGGTAAGAAGATTAGGACACCAGATAATAAGTGAAGAAGTTGGTACTAATCCGAGCTGGGAATACAGACTTGGTCAACATACTCAGTTAATAGACGACTCAGATTTAAGGCTTCTGGACCCTGATCTTCATAACGAGATGGTAAATCAGGTTGATTATTTTCCAAACAAACTTACATCTCCTGAACATAGGGCAGAAGTCGAAGAATCTCTAAGACTGTTAGATGTTGGAACACTGGCGAAGGTAGCATCGGAACGTCATACGGCTAGTGTACTAAAAGATAGGATTGCAAAAGGAGAAAGACAACTAGAAGCTCTTGGTACTTGGGATGATGAATCGATGCTCGGTAATCCTGATGCTTATCAGAAAGCATTGAGAGATATAGAGAATGATATTGCTCAGGCAAGAAAAGAGCTGTCTGCCTTAGACCTTAGTAGGGAAAATCTGTATGAAGATTTAGAAAATGTAGTTGATGGTATGAGTGATTTCCACACTAGAATCAATACAGCCGTTAAGCAGACTCAGAAAGTTTATCTCGATAAGGGGGTATCAAGGGGTCAGGTAAAGGCAAGTGACGCAGAAATAACTGCTATGGAAGAAGAAATTGATGAACTGCGGAGGACTATTGATGCGTTAACTGACGAACAAAAACGTCTTCCAGTCGAAGACAAAGGTGGTATTCAATATGAAATAGACGATACTAAAGAAGAGTTAAATGACGCACTTAAAAATTTAACTAATGCTAAAAAAATAAGAGGAGAAAGGCCTACAGGTACAGTACAAAAATTTACTTCAGGATTAGAGATAGCAGAGATGGAGGAAGAGATTGCGGATTTAAATCAAAATATTATTGCAGAGATGGCTAATCTTGCTGATGGAAGTTATGGACCAGCAAGCCAAAACGCAGCAGGGGTATGGATTGGTGGACCTAGTGTGGATAGAGTTCAAGGAGATATATATGAGTGGGGTAGTAAACTAGCTGAAGTAGAAAAAAAGTTATCTGCATCTAGGCAGACAAATAGTGATATCCGTCTGGGAAAGCCTCCTTCTGATATACGCATTCCAAAAATAATGGAGAGGGTATCTCAGAATCAAGAGTTACTTGAGTCTGTTGATGAGTTTACAGAGATGGGGTTGAGCGGACCTAGTGTACAAAGGGAAACCCCTATATCTGTATTTGATCTTCTGGAATTAGGTGGAGTACCTACTTCCAGAACACGACATGGTTCCAGCAAACAAGAGTTATTGGATGCCATTGCCGAGATCGCAATTGAAAATAATCCAAAGATAAACGCCAAACAGTTAGAAGATACTGTCGGAGTTTCCAAACACTTGGTTACTATGGAGGATAGACCTACGGATAAAACAGTATCCGTACACTCCATAAGATTAAAAGATAATCTTCTAGAGCCATCTGAACTTATTCTTTCAAAAGGATTTAAGGCTCGCCCTAACAAGGGAGTCAAGGCTTTTTCTACCTTATCTGAATCCTTGACTAATGTTCAGATGAGGCTATTCCAGATAAATGGGGATATACCCAATGGTGGAAAGGTACTTGGGTTCACTGACTTCAACAATGACGGTAAGTACTGGCTTAACTTCACAGAAGCTGCTGACTTCCAGACAGGAATACATGAGATAGGGCATGTTCTCAGAAGACAGCTATCTGAAGAACAGCTCCGTATTGCTGGCGAGTTCTCTATGGGTAAAGAGGGATACGATTCGCTGGTCAACAAGAATATATGGACAAGGGCAGGGGAAGAGAAGTTTGCCGAAGCCTTTGAGACCTTTGTAATGACTGGTTATGCTCCTAACCAACAGGTAAGAGGTGTCTTTGAAAGATTCAAAGATATGCTTCTTAACGTGATAAGGGCAATCAAGGGAAGTCCTCATGAAGAAAGCCTTAGTCCTGCCATGAAAGATATGTTTGATGACATTCTCAATACGAGAAAGCCATCAATCAAGACTATAGAAGCTAATGTTCCTGCCCATCTCATACCACAGGCTAAGAAGTTCTATGGATACAGGGTTGATGACTATATCGTAGCTGATGATGGTAATCTTGAGCAGGTTGCTGAAAGACTCTTCCATACTGTTGATGAGCCTGAAGTACGTCCACTGGTCGAGGAGCTATCTTCTCTGTCCACTATGGATACTATCCTCTCAACTAATATGATCAATGATCACTATGCCAAGTTCATGCGTATGCCAGGACTCAGGCTTATCTTGGGAAGACTGGACCCATCTACTGCTGCTACAGACCCATTGGCTAAATCCCTGATAGCCCATGCAATGCTGAAAGCTGAGGGAGATCAGAAAGCACAGATTGCTTTTGCAAGGCTGCGTAGACTCGGAACTCAGGACGATGTATTCGGTGCTACGAATGATAACGGACATTTAATAGAAGGCGCATTTGAAGGACAGGAATTAAATGTAAATGATATTCGTACTTATCCAGATAGATATGGACATTTATTAGATGACAAGCAGAAAGAGTGGATTGCCAATGCTCAAGCAATAGAAGAAGCAAAGCGAAGAATGTTTGCGGTAGAAGGTATAGAGATAAACGACCTTGAATTTGAAGAAGGCGGTCATTATGCAGGACGTATAGTGATGAGTAAGATTTTTATTGATGGTGATATTGCGGAAACAGTTTCATTCCCACGAGCAGGCGGTGTTGGAAGAGTTGGTGCAAAAAGTACACAGGAAAAGAGAAGGGTATTTGAAACTGAAAAAGAGGCTATTGCTGCAGGATACAGGTATCTAAATGATGATGAAGCTCTAAGCCTTAACTTACAGTCAGCATACAGAAGAGTTGCTGATAAGAGAGCAGTTGATTATATCGTTCAAAACGTGGTCTGGTCACGCACATCTGCAGCTCCTCAAGAACTGTTACTCAGGAATAATGTAGCTATCGAGAGGGTAGATGCAGCAAAAAAACTTATAGATGAATTGCAGAGAGCAAAGCGTGGAGGGCAGATCACAGCACAGACACGAAAGTCTATTGAGACTCTTCTTCCTGAGATGGAAGGGATGCTTGATGACGTTTCTGCAATTAGCCTTGATCAGCTAGTCAAAGCTGGAAGAGTAGCTTCAGACCAGCCTATAGATGCTACTCCAAGAAAAGGAGCTATCAAGGCTCTGTTCAATAAGGTCAAGGAACTGGAAGTCGAAGTAGCCACCATCGAAGCATCTGGTGCAGAAGTTCCTTCTGAATTAATTAACCGTCTTAATAAGATGAAGAGAAGGCTTGGATTTACCAAGTTTGCTGTTCGTGAGGCATACGAGAACTATGCAGCAACTGGAGACTTTGAGTACACCTTTAGCCGTAGTGCCAGATCAATCCTTATGGAAGATAAGGTAGGAGCTATTGATGAGCTTCTAGAGATGGTGAGGGGAACTCCTTACTATCACACTGTTGGAGATAACAGGTATACCAGATACAGGGGTGGGTTTATAGATACGCTTCGTTCAGATGCAGCGGATGTTGCAGCAGAGAAAAGCCTTCTAGAAGAAAAAATAAAGAAGAAACATCTTACTGAAGGTAGTTTACAATCAAAGGTTCCTGCTTTTACAGGAAGATTCTTTGAGGAAGACCAGCCTACAAATCTTGGATTTATTAAAGATGAGGGTACGGGTGAGATGCGCCGTATCAAAGGATCAGATGTTGATGACATAATTGTCAAGAGCATGGTCGAGAACCAAGAATTTAGTAAGATTCTCAATAGTGTTAATACGGTTAACTCAGCATTAAGATTCTTCCAGCTTGCTGGTGACATGTCACTGTTTGGAATACAGCTATTGTTTCTAATGGGGCATGCGACTACTCATCCTAAGTGGCTATACGATACTATGAAAGGTTTTGTGCATGCTTTTATAGACCCAACTGTTCATGCCAAGGTTATAGATGAGAATAAAGAGTTACTGGAAAGACATCCTGGATTTCTCCTTTCAACAGGAGGCACAGAGTTCACAGAGTTTACTAGGGTATTGTCTAATGCTGGATTTGTAAGGGCAAAGCCAATCAAGATTGCTGCTGAGGTTTTAGGGAAAGACCCTACTCGTATTATTCCTACTGCTGGTAAGTTATATATGGGATTCCTGAGAGGTGCACAGCAGGGATTTGAGTCTGCTATTGATATAGCTGGCATAGAGTTACTGAAGTCTTTAGACCATAAAGCTGTTGATGCTATATCCACACAGCAGATAGATGACTTTACAAATGAATTTAGAGGACTTGCCAATTCATCTAGACTTGGAACTACTGCAAAGCAGAGACAGTGGGAATCACTTGCTTTGCTTGCTCCACGGTATAACAGGGCAATTGTTGCAATGCTTGCTGATGTTGGCCGTGGTGGTCTACGGGGAGATGAAGCTCGTAAGAAACTAGCCAGTGGTATAGCAGCAATATCAGCTATGGCTGTTGCCTTCTCTCTTGCACGAGGTGAAGACCCAGATGAGATAGTGGAACATTTCACACCAACCAGTCCAAAATTTATGACATGGAATATAGACGGTACGAATGTTGGTTTTGGAACCAAGGTAAGGTCTTTGATCAAGCTATCTGCTTCTATATATACAACTGTGCAACAGGGTGAAGGGGATAAACTAAACGACTGGTCGATGGATAACCCTGGCTTCAGGTTTATCAGGGGAAACCTATCACCTATTCTCAGTACAGGTGTAGATTCCTTGATGGGAAGAACTTATATGGGTGAGCCTGTCTGGGGTGAAGGATGGAATATAGCAAGTCATGCTAAGAACTTCACTATGACAGAGTTACTTCCCAAGACTATGCCTATATGGGCGCAGGCTGTGTTGCTTGAGGGAGGGAATGTACAGCAACGAGGCGTAAAGGGTGTCTCGGAGTTCTTTGGTGGCAGGGGATATCCAGAATCTTCATATCAGCTTATACAGGGATACGCAAAAGATATCATTGGCATTGACTATGAGGATATGGAACCCTTTGAAAGACGACTTCTTAGACAGCACCTAAAAGATGTTCTTGATCCTATGATGGAAGAGAGAATAGCTAGGGGAGATAAGAATGCTCAGTACTGGGATGCTCTTAATAAGAATGATGAAGATAGGATAATTGACGAAGAGGCATTACTGAGACAGTTCTACAATCCAAGGAAGTACCCACAGTTCCTCATTGGTGGTGCTAACACTCTCAGAGAAGAGTTCGCTAGGATACAGAACCAGTATGCACAGAATAGAGCTGCAATTAATGAGACATTTGCTATGTATCAAGATGATGTTGAGTTTGATTCCAAAGACCCACATAAGTTTATAATGCAGGAATGGTATGCCCTGTATGATCTTGCCAAGTATGACGAGAGTGATGTATTTGATCACGACAGATTAGAAAGACTACAGCGAGCATTCTGGGACAGAAAGCTGCCAGATGGACAGTCTTACAAGGACTATCAAGATTTTATATATCGAAATACCTCTACTGCAGAGCATCCAGATGCCTACCAGAACTTGCTTCCAAAAAGTACAGTATCCAGATGGCGAAGGGCAGAGACCATGCAGGCAGAGTTCTTAGAGAAACGTGGTAACTGGTCTAAGATATTGGACAATACTGGAAGATAAATATAATATTGAGTTTAAATTCAAAATGATGGAGAGATTATGACTACACAGCCAGAGCTGCCTTTTGATGAATATGGGAGCGAAGAAACTGTAGCTGTTACTGAGGTGGCTCCAGATATAGAGTTAGATGCTCCTGTCACAGAAGTGTTGCCTCCTGTTGTAGAACCCGACATATCTCCTACTCCCATAGAACCAGAAATTACTTCTGCAGTTCCTGCTACACCTCAGACTACAGACACCCTTGAAGCAGAGAGGGCTAGGCTTGCAGAGTCCCAGAGAAAACATGAACAGTTACTAGAACGGGACAACATGATCAGGAGCTTGGAACAGGAAGCTGTTCAGATGGAACAGAAACTTGTTAACCAAGGTCTTTCTGATGAAGAAGCGAAGCAACAGACGATGACTCACCTTCAAGGAAGAGTCAACCAAATTCAGCAACAGCAACAGATTCAGCAGCAGCAACAGATTTCACAGGGTAAAAGAAATGCTTCCATTCACTTTGCGAAGCAGTATAAACTAAGCATTGATGCTCTTAGCCAGTTAGAGAGAGCCAGTACTCCTGCCGAGATGGAGAGTATTGCTAAAACTATGTCTACGATGGCTAAGCAGAAACAGGAAATAGCGGAACTCAAAGCAAAGGTTGCACCGCAACAGTCGTTTGATTCCAATACTCCTTCTCCTGCAGCAGCAACAAATGAAGAGCGTTTGCTAGACGCTTATCTAGCTGGTGACCGATCTGATGCAGCAACGGCTGCAGCAGCCAAATTGTTAGGGATGTAGCGATAAGGGGGGCGTAATGGCTCAGACAGCAACAACGGGCAACCTTGAATCTGCCCAGAAAATCATCATCAGCACAGCTAGATATACGGAGGAGCACAATGCTCCTGCGCTAGCTTTGATTGAGCAGTTCAGACTGCCAAAGGGTGCAAAACAGGTAACTGTACCCAAGGTTGCTACGATGTCCATGAGTGACCTAGTAGATGGTCAGGACATCGTGGATGAGGAAGAGATTGGAATGTCTACTGTTGACCTTACAGCTAGTGAGGTTGGAGCCAAGATTATCCTTACGGATAAGCTAGTACGACAGATGGCTCAAAATGTTTTTGCCATCATAGGACGACAGCTTGGTGATGGTATGGCAAGAAAGAAAGATACGGATGTCATTGCTCTTTATACCAACTTGAATGGTGGTACTAAGCTAGGATTAGATGGTCGTTCTATGACTGCTGGTAATGTTACTGCCATCATTTCTAATGCCAAGGCAAATAAGTTTGGTAACCAGCTTTATATTAACCACCACCCTAATGCTGTTGCTGCCCTTGCCAAGGAATCAGCAACAGTTGCCTCAACAGTAGGTGGTGAACTTACATCTGGATGGAGCGTAGACTTGCTGAAGAATTTCTACAGTGGTCTTAAACCTATTAACGGTGTCAGCATTTTTGAAGATGGGAATATTGAAAAGACTGCTAGTGTTGACTCTGGTATTGGTGTTATAGCTGATAAGTCTGCTATGGCTGCTCTTACCAGTATGGATACAAGGACAGAGCGACAGAGGGATGCTTCTCTCAGGGCTACGGAAGTCGTGATGACGGCTGACTATGGTGTATTTGAACTTGACGATACCCGTGGTGCAGGCGTTATATTTGAAATTGGCGATCTAGCTACTTCCTAATAGGAATAACAAATGGCAGGGATAACTGAGCGTAATCAGCAAAAATTAGAGTTAGTCAATCAAGGCTTCTCTATGCGATACATAGATGAGTGGCAGCCTAAAGCTACTCTATATAGGCATAAGCCTAGCTACACTGTTGATGGTGAGATATCTGAGGAAGTTGGATCAATCACAGCAGGAGTTCCGGGCAATCCAGACTATGTATTGCGTAAGGCTAAGATCGGTTTATTCCCCTGGAAGCCAAGCAATGAGTGTGAATGTCGGTGGTGTATTGCTACCGACTGGGGTGTAAAAGAACCAGAAGAGGCAGTTGTAACGATTGACCGTGGCTCCTCTTCTGGTAAAAAATAACGGTTGGTCGCAGGGGAAAACCCTGTAAATAAGTAACCTTTAAGGAGGTTAGATATGTCGTTCCCACAGACAATAATGGGAAAATATGGTTGGGAGAAAACAGAAACTTCTAGCCAAAAACATGTTCTTGGCTCTCGTATGACATTACCTGACGGACGAGTTTACAGATATGTAGAAACTGCAGGAAGTGATATTGCTGGTGGTGCAGTTGTTCAGGCTGCTGCAGGAACTGCTGCTCACGACCAAGACCTAATTGTAGTTGCAGCTTCTGCTGGTGCTACAACTGTAACTATAAATACATCTGGTACTTACACAAAGGACCAGTACAAAGATGGTTACATGCACATTAACTCTGGAACAGGAGCAGGTGAGGTATATAGAATTAAATCTAATACTGCTGTTTCTGGTGCAACAGGTATGGTATTAACGCTTGACGAAGAAGATGGACTTGCAACTGCTTTGACAGCAGGTGCAAGCAACTGTGAAGTTGGATTGTCTACTAACCCATATAAAGATGTAATCATTTCACCTACTACAGTAACAAACGTAGCTGTAGGTGTAGCCCCAACACTCCTAACAGCCGATTATTACGGCTGGATTCAAACTTGGGGTCCAGCAGCTGTGTTAGCTAATGCAGCTGGTGTTCTTGGACAACATGTTAGAGTGGGTGGAGCCTCTACTGCAGGTGGTACAGAAGATATGGACTTTGATGGAAGCAACGAAAATGAACAGCTTATTGGTGTTCAGATGTTGATTGCTTCTGCTGCTGCAGATTACGCTTTAGTGTTCTTGCAAATATCACCATAAGTGGCTATAGAACTCTGGACTCCTCAAGGCTCCAGTCTTGTTTCCTCTGATATAGGAGGTAACAATGCTGAGACTGGGGAGTCCGTAACTATCCACACCTTTCATTTCCATGATAAGGAAAGTGGAAGAAAGTCTGTAATAAAGATTCCTGTAGACTCATCGGTCTCTCAGGCTCATATAGAAGATATGGCTGCTCAGGCACTAGAGAGTTGGATTTTAGAAATAAGAACTGATGGTAAGAAAAAGAGTCCAACACCTGAGCAGAGAAAAGAAGCTGGAAAGGCTATTCGTGAATTTAGAGAATATGCTTTTAGACGAAGAGAGAGTACGAACAATAAAGTCTATTACAAGGGGACTGAATTATGACTAGTGAAAACGGGGCTATCATGCCCACAACTGAAGATATCAATGCAGTTCTGAACAGTAATCCTACTGCTCAACTTCAGTTACAGATACAGATGCTTTCCCGAACAGTTAAGGAAAGAGATGAGAAGATTGCTGAACTGGAAAGTGAGATAAATGAACTTCACTTTAAGAGCAATAACAAGGGTTCAGTTGATAAACTAGAGAAAACAACAGCCTAGTGGGAGTGATGCGTGGTTATACAGAAACGAACTCGTCAGGAGATACGTCAGTCCGTAGGCTATAACCTTGGCGCACTCCATGTAGGTGCTGCTACTTCTACTCCTGGTTCTAATGGTGAAACTACCCTACTCGATACTATTCTGTTTGGTGGCAATGACATCTATAACGGCAGATATATCTGGTTCTATAACGATGTCGGGCAGTCTACGAACAGAGAGGTAGAGCGCAGGGTCTCCGACTATGCTACTGGTGGGACTCTCACGATACAGGCTGCTCCAGCTACCACTACTGATGAAGATAAGTATGAGATGTGGGATGGGTATTCACCCACCCTGATCAATGAGTTCATCAATCAGGCAATACTCGATGTGACTGGTCAGGTCTATGACCCATTAGAGAGTTTGAGTTTACACTCAAATGGATATGACTCCCGATTCGATCTGCCATCTGACTTTGCTATGGTCAACAAGATTCAGATGCGAGACAAGATGCAGTGGGCTAGTCTTCATACCTGCGGTACTGCCTTTGATGGTGCTGCTGTCTCAAATTTCACATCTTCTGTAGATACTGAGGATAAGAAGCAAGGTACTGGATCGGTTAAGTTTAAGCTAGATGACAGTGCAGGCGTTGCTGCTGGAGCAATTCTTACAACAGATATATCCTCTAAAGATATTAGTAAATACGATTATCTAGAGTTCTGGATAAAATCTTCTATTGCCACATCTTCAGCTAATCTAAAGATATCTTTAGATAATACGGCTAACTGTGTATCACCACTAGAAACTCTTGATATCCCTGCATTATCGGCTGATACATGGACTTATGTCAGACTGCAGCTAAGTACACCAGAACTAGATACAGCGATTATATCTATAGGTCTAGAGCAAGATGTAGATATAGGCGGTGGTGCTGCTTACTATCTCTGGCTGGATGATATTAAGGTAGTTGCTAACAACACCATTACATGGGAAGACGTACCCAGCCAGCTATGGAGAGTTGATAAGGCAGCTCAGGATATTGTTTTCACGACTGATGGTGTGAGCTACATGGGGTATAAACTCCTCAAGATCAAGGGCGGAGATAAGCCTGCTCTCCTAACATCTGACTCTGCTACTTCTGAGATAGATGATGGCTATGTAATCAACAAGGCTACAGCCTTGGCTCTGTCTTCACAGTCTGGAAGTCCTGCAACTGATCCAGATGCAAGAAGACAACAGGCAACATTCTATTTTGGTATGTCTGAGCAGAACAAGAGAGCCTTCCCATTCCTTACTAACGTAAGGACGGCATCCTAGTGGCTACAGTCATAGAGACAAATGAAGTATCTATCAATGATGTCTTCTATCCTACAACCAGACCAGTACAGGCAGTACTGGCTTCTCTCTATCCACCAAAGGTAACCATTGGTGATACATCTAGAGACTCCCAGTCCCGTGCATCTGTAATCTCATGGGCTGACTGGCGTGGTGGTCTTGGCATAGAGAGAATGGAAGGAGCTGTAGATGTAGATAAGACATGGTGGTCTACAGCACAGCTCAGGTACAAGAGACATCTTGTCCTTCCACCTCTGGCTAATAAGACAGGGGCAGACGGTACTCTCGCTTCCACGGCACATGCAATTTCAGGTCTTTCTTCTGCTGTCATAGGTGAGTTGGACGATACGATATATGCTGCCTGTGATAACAAGGTTCTCAAGTATGTATCAGCTACAGATGTGTGGTCAGTTGCAGATACATTACCTGCCAATGCCACGGATACTATTACTGTTAATCTTAGCGGCACTACATATATTATCTTTGCCTACACAACTGGTTACGCATATAGCACCAATATGTCTGGGGCTATGACTGATGATAGTACCCATGCAGCCAAGTACCTTGCATGGTGGGACAATAAGCTATATTTCATTAGTAACGCAGGACAGCTATATCATGTGACTGCACCTAATGCATCACCTACTACGGATGCGCTACTGCCAGTACCTGTAGGACATGTGACGGACCTGTTTACAGCCAGAAATTCTTCTGGGAACTCTATTCTTTATGCCTCTACTAAGGTAGGACTATTTGCCCATGACGCTTCTAATACAAAGTGGGTAGAAACAGAGGTGGACTTTCCATTTCATCCGTTTAACGGTATAGGAACAAGAAAGTGGAGAGATTCAGTATATTTCCCAGCAGGACTGGGTATATATAAGTATATAAACGGTACTAATAATGCTGTCATAACTACAGTAGGACCAGATAAGGATGACGGATTACCCTCTGAAGCAAGAGGTACTATCAAGAGACTTGACGCATCACATAATGAACTGCTTGCTATGGTTGATGCTACTACTGCACCAGTTGTTGCCTCTACTGCATTAACAGGAAACTTCCAGTGGAGTGCCGTACAGCATGGACATGGCTCTCCTGTAATGCCTGCCGATACAGGAACAAGCGGTATCTATGGCTATAACGAGATAGGCTGGCAGACAAAATGGTATGCACACGATACAGGTAAGCCCATACTGGATACCCATGTCAGCAATGCACATGGTGATTACAGGCTATGGTGGGTATTTGATAATGATATCTACAACATGAAGATAGCTTCAGACATTATTAATCCATCTCAGCTCGCTGACTTTGAGTATGCCAAGTCAGCAGTGCATTACACTCCCTGGTTTGATGCAGGGCAGGTAGAGGTAGATAAGCTGGCACTCAGGCTCAAGGTAGAAGCCAGTGATCTTAGCAGTAATGAGAAGCTAACAATAGAATATGAATTAGATCATGCAGAAAATTCTCTGTCCATACAGTCAGGAGATACCGAGGTAACATCGACCACCATGGGGGCTGTGAAGGGCGTACAGACGTTTAGCTTCGGTGATAGTGCCTCAGTACTCAACGGTACTACATTCAGGGCTATACGCTTTAAGATAACTCTTAACAGGGAAGATGCAGATACTGATGCAGCCAAGCTGTTATCTCCTGATTTGATCTCTCTTACTTTTGAGTATCGTAAAAAGCTAGAACCCAAGTGGGGACATACGGTAACTGTGGACTTCTCCAATGACTACAGGGATAAGACTCCACAGGAATTAAGAAGTAATCTTATTACTGCTATAGAGAATAGGCAGTTAGTTGAGTTTACATTCCGAGATGATGCAGGTGGTACAAGAAACTACTATGTGGATATTGCCTCTGCATCTGGACTTGAGTATACAGGGTATGACGAGAGGGGACAGTCACAGATACTGCTGGTAGAGCCGTGACGACCCAAGCAATTCAGGATATGCCTGCCTCTTGGGAAGGATCAGAGCCTGAATGGATTACATATAATGTACTTGTACAGCTAGGTAAGGTTCCTGATGAGGATTTTACCTATCAGTCTCCATTGATGGGAGGAAGACTGGAGAAGGGTGGATCAATAGTTGACTTTGTATTTAAAGACCCACCTGATCTGGGCATAAATGTACAGGGAAACTATTATCACTACGGTATGGGAGTTGAAACTGCTACAAGAGATATACTAGCTCGTGTACAGTTGGCATCACTTGGTATGATATTAATATTCATAGACGAAAGTAGCTTAGAAGATGATCCTTTCTACTATGTGAGAGAGGCTCTCAGGTACAGGGATCATTCTAGGCTAGGGGGTAGGGGGCTTTAATGGCATATGACGACATTGTCCTGAAGGGATATGTATATGATGATGCAGGTGCTGGTATCGCAGGGGCTACAGTAAAGGTTTATGCTGGTGACTCTGCTGACACTGCAACATCTGGTTCATCATTAGCTGACACTACTACTGGTTCAGGCTCCGCAGTTGGCATGTGGACTATTACCTCTTCTAATAGTGCTACTGATGCCAGTAACAGGCTTGACGTAGAGATCACATCTTCTGGTGGCAGTTCTATAAGACGCATCAAGTACAGGGACTCTATACAGGTAGAGAATATAGATGCGGAGAAGATAATAGTAAGGGCAGTTGAAGCTGGTGATGCCGCAGTACATTTCTTTGCTGACGGTGCTGATGATGCAGGAGACTACTGGAGAATAAATGCTGGTGGAGGAGCAGGTAACTCTCATACGTTTGCCATAGGCTCAGACAAAGCCTCTGCAGGAACCATCATTGACTACATTACTATCACCAATGGTGCTAATGCAGCTGCCTCTAGCGTAACCGTGGGTGGCATTCTTGCTGTCACCACCACACTGGATGTAAATGGTACTGCTGACTTTGATGTCACTGATTTCGATATAGCCTCATCGGGAGACATTGACTTACTTAGTACCAACAATACAGCTGCATCTATCTATCTCCGTGAAAATGCAGGCACATCTGGAACTATCAAGATACATGCAGATCAGGGAACCTCTGTCACTGAGGGAGCTGAGTCTGTAAACATCCTCTCCGATGTTGGCGGTGTGGGTATACGCAGTACGGCTAACCTAGCCAACGCTGTAAACATAACAGTGGATGGTGGAACTACTTCTACCATGACCCTCTTCAATGACCAAGGTACAGCAGCTACAGAAGGTGCTGCTTCCATACAGTTACTGTCTGATGTCGGTGGTATCAATGTAAAGTCAGGACTGAATGGGGCTAATGCCATTCTCCTGACTGCTGATGGCGGTACAT
>Ga0208684_1000301_pt1 | contig 40444 bp, 34 predicted proteins | sample MalvireepMed_b05_FD_184245 | JGI IMG/M metagenome (GOLD analysis project Ga0208684, IMG submission 184245) | Marine viral communities from the Global Malaspina Expedition - Malaspina viral metaG DeepMed_b05 (SPAdes) (version 2) | ecosystem: Environmental > Aquatic > Marine > Oceanic | place... | reverse complement strand
AGTCTGTTTGAATGCCATAAAAGATGTGATTGTCTGCTTTGGCAGTGAACGAGAAGGACAGGATCGTGGAAAGAACACCACCACCAATCGCGGCCAAAGTTAGTGTTTTCATTGTTATTGAACTCCATTCTCAAGTGCCGCGACGGCTGGACCGCCCTCTACAACCACTTTTCGGAACATGCCAGAAGCCATGTGATAGCTAAGGTGACAGTGGAAAGCCCATTGCCCAGGTTCATCAACTTCGGTTTCCGAATAAACGGTCATGCCAGGGTTGATATTGATGGTGTGTTTAACCGGATCCCATTTACCGTTGCCAGTATCGAGGATTGACCACATCCCGTGCAAATGCATCGGGTGTGACATCATGGTCTCATTGACGAACTTGAACCGTACCCGTTCGCCATATTTCAAGCGGATAGGTTCTGCATCTTCGTATTTGACGCCATTGATCGACCAAGTATAGCGCTCCATGTTTCCGGTAAGGCGCAGTTCAATTTCACGCGTTGCCGGCCGCTCCGGATACAAGGGCTTCTGTGCTTTCAAGTCGGCATAAGACAAGAACTTGCCGCCATTCGCTGCTTTTGGTGTCAAACCACTTCCAGCGGCATAGAAGGGATCATCTTTGGACATTCCCATCTGAGAATGATCCATCCCGGCCATATTCGAATGGTCCATTCCAGCCATGCTGTTCTCGTTACCACTGCTCATTGAGGAATGGTCCATCCCGGGCATGTTCCCGTGATCCATCCCCATATCAGCCATTGTCAACAACGGAGCGTCCATGCGTCTGGCTGGCATTTCAGCTTTCAGCCCTTCTTGCGGCGACAGCGACCCGAATGCATAACCCGAGCGCCCCATCGATTCCGCCATGATTGCGTAAGGTTTATCTGCGGTCGGCTGAACAATCACGTCGTATGTTTCTGCAACCGAAATGCGGAATTCATCAACCTTGACCGGTTGAACATTGTTGCCGTCGGCCTGGACAACAGTCATTTCAAGTCCCGGAATGCGGACGTCGAAGTAAGTCATGGCCGATGCATTGATGAAGCGCAGGCGCACACGTTCGTTTGGCTCAAATAGTCCGGTCCAGTTTTGTTCCGGTGATTTACCATTGATGAGGCCGACGAAGCCCGGAACGTCTTCAATATCTGTTGGCATCATGCGCATGCTGCCCCAGTCTCCACGTTCAGAGAGAGTTTCTCCCAAACCGTTTTCCGAAACGTCGGAGATGAAGTCTCCGAGCGTGCGTTGGTTACGGTTGTAGTAGTCCGGCATCATCTTTAGGTTGCGCAGAATACGCGCCCCGGAATGAGGGTGCTTGTCTTTCAGAACAACGACATATTCACGGTCGAACTTGAATGGCTCGCGTTTTTCGGGTTCGATAACAATTGAGCCGTAAGCGCCATCTGGTTCCTGGAAGCCAGAGTGGCTGTGAAACCAATAGGTCCCGCTCTGTTTGACAGGAAAGCGATAGGTAAAAGTCTCGCCCGGTTCGATCCCGGTGAAGCTGATGCCCGGCACACCGTCCATCTGGTAGGGAAGGATCAACCCATGCCAATGGATAGATGTAGTCTCGTCCAGGTTGTTCGTCACGTTGATGACGGCATCTTCGCCTTCTTTGAGGCGCAAGGTCGGACCGGGCGAGGACCCGTTATAGCCAATTGCTTTGGTTTTCATATCACCTGTGTCGATGGTAACGTAATCGACAGACAGATTATAGGTTGCCGCATACCCTGCTGTTGACACAGCAATAGTGCTTAGCGCCCCCAAAAGGGCACGCCCAAGAAGTTTTCTCATTCTCATGATCTCCGATGGTTGAGGTGCGCCAGAGGCAACAGGGAGGGATTCCCTCTGGCGCGAGACCCTGCGCAGTGGTTACTGCAGGCGAACTTTACCGACCATGCCGCTCTCGTAGTGGCCTGGTACATTGCACGCAAATTCAAGTTCTGCGTCTTTCGGGAAGGTCCAGATCACCTCGGCAGAATCACCCGGCTCCAGAAGCACGCTGTTCGGATCGTTGTGCTTCATGGTTTCGCCGTTCCCCATGTCCATTTCCATCATGTCCATGTTGATTTTATCTACTTCAAGGGCCCCGTGTTCCATCATCATCATCATTTCTTTTTGATGATCCGCGTGCATTGCTGCCGTGCCGATGTTGAATTCGTGAACGAACTCACCCTTATTTTCGATCAGGAAGCGAACGGTTTCGCCGCCACGAACAACGATCTTTTCCTTGTCATAGAAGTTGTCTTCCATCGAAATCTGGATTGTTCGGCGGACATCAGAGATATCGCCAGGCGCACCGATTTCGACGCCATCATTATGACCGCCACTATGACCTGCACCAGCAAATGCAGAAGTTTGGATACCAGCAAGGCTACCCATTGCAAGGGCAGAAACAACAGCTAGGCGAAGTACAGAAGTAGTGTATTTGGGCATGAAAATGCTCCCGAGATAATTCAGTATAAAGGATCTCGTTACGCAAACCTTGCACAGAGTCATAGATCGGACTCATAGTGATAGATTACGTTACGAATGCTGTTTAGATAAGGAACTGAATATCTTAGGCGCGGGGAGGTTTGACGCTGACATCAAGCTCTGCAGGCGAGAGCGTTCTGTCTTTTGCCCAGTACTTTACAGACAACAAAACAGGTGCAGCGTTCCAGTTACCAGACATTTGCTGCACATAGGGACCACAAACAGCCATGCCACAAATATCGTTGTGCGATGGATCCTGTGTGTGAGAACTACTGTCAGCCATGACGGAGACAACACTGTGATGGCCACTGTTAATATCAGCGGCTTTGGCATGCACGGCCTCAGCGCCAGACAGCATTACTGTCAACGCGATAACAACCGAAAGTATGCACGAGATGATCCGCAAAAGGAGAATCCTATCACAATGTTGCAGCGCAATGGTTATCTTGAAGGATCACTGCGGTCAAGCGGCAATATTGTGGCAAATTTGTCGAGGTTATGACCAAAACACTTTTCTTCCGCCAATGCTGACGTCGCTGACTAGCCTCTATATGCCTCCCCCAAAGAGCAAAGAGCGCCATTGCCCCGAATTATGACAAAATAGAGCCATTGGGTACGCCTTGAGTATCAGTACTGTCGAAAGCTTTGGCTAGTTGCAACATAACTACTACATTGAATTTGCGCAGCATAACAAATACCTTAATAAGGGATAATGGCAAACAACCGATCAATGGAAAGTTGCATCTAGCTTTCTAAAGGAGCTATCTTGTTTGACTTTGGTAACGAGAACTTTGCTATGGAGTGCTGCGAGAAATTAACAGCATTACAGGCTTGGCCGTTCAGCAAAATCAGTGTTGAGCCATGGCTGTCAAATTTTGAACGTGATGACCGTCCATTTGCAGCTCATATGGTTAGCCAGTTTCTCTACTTAAATGATCAAATCGTAGACGCTCAGTTTTTAGCTGCATTTCAGAACATTTCGAATTTAATGCGAACAGATTGGATAGGATTTACCCAAGCCCACCAATCATGGCACCGCTTCATGGACAATTGTCTAATTGTACCAGTTCAGGGTGAACAACCCAATCCTTCAGACAGCGGCTATATATTCGCCCGAAAAGCTCGTCAAATACTAGGGATAGATCCATGCCAACTTATTGAACTTGAAGACGCTATCCATTTATTGAGCCACGGAAGCGCGCGCCCAATAGTATTCGTCGACGATTTTGTTGGATCAGGTGAGCAATTCACCAAAACGCTAACAAGAACTTCGAAAAAGCCACACACATTCGGCAAAAGCATCTACAAGCTTTGCGCAGCCAATAACACTAATATCTATTACTGCAATGTTGCGGTGACAAAACTTGGTCATGACAGGATTTTGCGGGATTTCCCAAACGTGATTCTGTCCACAGGAAACCTCATCGGCAACGAATACAATTGGATATCAAGTGATAGCGGGATGTGGCCGAATGATAAGAGAAATCAAGGGATTGCAATTATAGAAAAGTACTCGAAGAAACTAGGCTATACGGACTCCAATGGTGACGAGAATGATTGGAAAGGCTTCCACGAACTTGGACTCGGCCTAGCATTTGAACACTCCACCCCTGACGCAAGCCTCCCGATTTTCTTCACAGAGAACGACAACTGGAAACCTTTGGTGACACGCAGATGACAAGCGAGCAACAAAGCCGACCAATACTTAATGAACCGTTTGGCATGTTTCGGGCGGAGTATCTTAATGCCGCTGTATATGATCTTTTTGCCATGCCGTCTTACTTCCCCGAACTCGAAACTCATCGTCCATGCATTCTACTGGGAGGACGCGGAACTGGAAAGACGACGGTATTGAAATGCCTTTCTTACGACGGGAAGGACCGTCTTGAGCAGAGACAACCCACCCCAAAACCTCCTTCTGAGTGGCCGTATTTCGGCTTCTACTACAAAGTCAACACCAACCGTGTGACCGCTTTTCGGGGACCAGAACTTACCGAGCGAAAATGGGCTCAGATATTCGCTCACTACGTAAATATGATGCTTTGTAACGAACTCTTGAAGTTCGCAAATTGGTACTTAGATCGTGACGAGAAAGCAACAACATTACCAAGTGAAATATGCCTCGACATTTCTTCGTCACTTTTCGTTGAACCGTCGAATACACAGCTAGAGCTTGCCACGAATACCCGAAACGGACTACGTCGCTTCGAAAACTTACTAAACAACCTTTCTTCAACCAAACTACCGGAACTATCCATACAAGGAAAACCTGTAGATGAGCTTAGTGAAGCATTATTAAATCTACCTCAGTTTCGCGGTAAATCCTTTTTCTTCGTAATTGATGAATACGAAAATCTTCTCGACTATCAACAAGAAATATTCAACACCCTCATAAAACATTGCGGTGATTTTTACACCTTCAAGGTTGGCGTAAAAGAACTCGGCTGGAGACGTCGAACAACACACAACTCGAGCGAGCAACTAATTAGCCCAGCAGACTATGAACGCATCGACATTTCCCAACGACTTGACACAGATACGTTCAAGGACTTTGCGGAGAGCGTCTGCTTGCTTAGAGCAAAAGAGGCTCCAGAACTGTCTAATATCACGAGCTTAGATCAACTTCTACCGGCCCTTTCTTCACAAGAGGAAGCAGAGCGGCTAGGGGTTTCAGTTATAGCGGAGAAAATTAGGGAAAAATACATTGCGGACTATGGGCTCGACGAAAACCTCACTCAGATTTCAGACCTTGAGCTGTATTTTGCTGAATTCTGGGCTGACAACAAACAAGAAACACTGAAATCAGTATTAAATTACAGAAAGTCCCACAAAAGGAAGTGGAAAGAAAGATACGAAAATTACAGATTCTCAATGCTATTCACTATTAAATCAAAGAAATCCGAAATAAGCAAGTACTACTGCGGATGGAACACATATGTATTACTATCCAATGGAAACATTAGGTATTTACTGGAACTAATAAATAGAGCAATATATTTTAATTTAAAGCACAGCACCAATACACTACCCATTAGCCATGAAATACAAACAACCGCCGCAATTAGCGTAGCGAAGAAAAACCTATCAGAACTTGAAGGTCTTTCTGTAAATGGCGCTCAACTTACGAAACTTCTCCTTGGACTTGGCAGGGTATTTGAAACATTTGCCTCAAACCCCAAGCATCACGCACCGGAGTATACGCAATTTCACTTTGCGGACAACGAAACAATTCCAGATGAAGTACTGAACCTACTGGATTCCGCAGTAATGCATCTAGCGCTAGTCCGAACAGCAAGCAACAAACGAATGGAGCTAGAAACAAAATCCTGGGACTATGCAATTCATCCTATATTTGCGCCGTTCTTCGAGTACAGCCACAGAAGGAAAAGAAAATTTCAAATAAACTCGACACAGTTTCTCGGATTAATTTCGGAGCCGAAAAAGTGGATTAAAGAAATAGTCTCCAAACACGGCGTGGAAGAAGCAGAGGACTACCCACAACAGATGCAACTTTTCGAAGCATTCTATAGCCATGACAGTTAATCGCCCTCTTTTCACTAAAGAATACGATGATGTGAATAGCTTCACTCCACCAAGAGAAAGCGCATACATCTATGGAGCGACAGACGAACCCCGCAGTGAATTCGCTACACTGCTACAGAGCCGTTCCGATGGCGTAAATTTTTACAAGATTGAAAACGAAAGCCAATATAGCTTTTCATGCAGGCAGACATCTGAAGAAGACTATTCTCTTAGATCTTATGATTCAATTCAGGATCTATTCCAAAAAATACATCATAAAACTGTGTTTATAGACATAACTGGCTTACTTCATTCAACGTGGGCAGCACTAATTAAATGTGCACTTGAATTACAAAAAAGCACGAGAGTAGTCTATCTTGAGCCAACCAGCTATCTGAGAACGCTAGAGCCTAAAATTGGGAACATATATGACTTAAGTGAGAAGATAGAGGGAATTTCGCCACTTCCGATGTTCTCTTCATTCCATGACTTTCCCGATGAAAACGCATGCTTCATTCCTCTGCTAGGATTTGAAGGAACTAGATTTTCTTATATGTTTGAAACAGTGCAACCGGAAGACAGAAAAATTTTCCCAGTTATTGGTGTTCCGGGCTTCAGACAAGAGTATCCCTTCAGTGCCTATCTCGGGAATGCAGCTCCCTTGCAGAGATCCGAGGCCTATACACGTGTAAAATTTGCCAAGTCCAACTGCCCTTTCAGCGCATATTACCGAATTGAAGAGTTATCCCGAAATTATCCTGATCACGTTATAAAACTTGGATTGATAGGCACAAAACCACATGCATTGGGGGCAATTCTGTTCGCGATCAAAAATCAAGATCGCTCGGAAATTATTTATGATCACGTAAAGAGAAAACTAGGCAGAACAGAAGGCTTAGATAAATGCCTTGTTTACGGTGTAAGTGAGTTCATGAACTGATGAGAGATGATTATTACACCCCACGCTTATTGGCTAACGACCTTGTCAAACTCTGCCAATTAGAACGTCCGCGCACTATCGCGGACTTTTCCGTAGGAGGTGGATCATTGATATCCGCAGCATATTTGGAATGGCCAGAAACCGAAATCTTTGGTGTAGACATTGATCCACATGCACTTAAGGAGACAAAAGAACTTGCTCCGAACCTCAAGGCTTACATGTGCGACTTCTTATCCGAGGAATGTCTACTCAAGACAAAAAACATACTTGGAAGAATTGATCTAGTATTACTCAACCCCCCATTCTCTTGCAAAAGTTCAGAGTTTGTAACAACAGTCTTTGAAGATGAGAAACTGAGATGTAGCAAAGCTATGGCATTCCTTCTAGGAAGCTGCAAATACCTTAGTGATTTAGGGGAAGTTTTAGCGATTGTACCACGCTCCTGCCTACTCAGTTCTAAAGACAGTAAAGCTCGCGAGGCGCTCACGCGACACCATATATTGGAGGACTTTGGTCCCTATGCACGGCCCCGCTTTAGAGAAGCATCGGTCACAATCCATTTGGTGAGAATCTCAAAACGGCAACATAGCTGCACAACGACTGAACCCCACCCAATTGGAAGACTAGTAGCCGCAACCAGAGACTATAATGTGATCATAATGAGAGGCACGCACCCTGTTTCTGCGTCCTCAGAATGCACTGAACGTCCAAGTCTGATACATACAACTAATCTTTGTGACGGAAAGATAACAAAGGGTAAACTTAATGCATCAAAGCAGAGTAGGCTAGTCTCAGGCCCAGTAGTTATGCTTCCAAGGGTAGCACGACCAACCAAAGACAAGGTGTGCTTCGGTTACTTTGATCAGCCTATCGTGCCATCGGATTGCGTAATCTGCGTGAAGACCCTGCCATCAGGATATGAGCAACATCTCCAAGATCAGCTCCTTCTGTATTGGGACGGCCTGAAGAATACGTACTCAGGCACCTGCGCCGCTTACCTGACTCTTGAAATGTTTAAGGAGTTTTTGCTCTCCATTGGGTTCAAAGCAGAAGTAGGGAGCGACTTAACGACATGGATGGCTTCAACCGAATCCAAGACTGATTGGGGCACTGAAGCGATCACAGGCTAACAGTAGAAACTTACTCAGCAATCAGCAACATTGGACCGTGGAGACACGCCCTCGTCTAGAAGAGGGTTGGTGGGCCCGGCGAGACTTGAACTCGCAACCAGACCGTTATGAGCGGTCGGCTCTAACCAAATTGAGCTACAGGCCCTGATTGAGCGAAGAAGCATGCCTCTATAGCTCAATGCGGTTGGTAAACTAGCGATGTTCCGGCCCGCGTCAAGTGCTATTGCGAATATGCGAAATCCTGCTTTCCAGAAGGCACAAACCCTGTCTTACTTTGCTGCAAAGACTGGCAGATGTAATGTCAACTAAAGTCCCGCCCAACCGTCTCAGCCAGATCAACAACCCGGGCATCCTGACCTTTTTGCAATGCCTCTAGCCCCGTCAACCCATCAAGTTCGCCATGATGTTGTGTCAACAACCGATAGACCGACCAAGAACCGCCCAAACGATCATGCAGCTTGTCAAGAATGACGTATGGTTTCCCGTCTTTGTTGAGTTGCCAGGTCGGAAAGCGATATCCTTTCACCGCACCATTGAGGCCTAACAGCTTCCCGCGACGCCGCCTACTGTTCATAGTTGCGACTGAAACTCCTAGCAGCGCAGCAAACTCCTCAGAGGTCTTCATTTCCTCACCAGTAAGGATCTCGGCGGACAATTTTCGTCCCCGTTCTCTCGCTGCATCAATAGCATCGCGCAGTTTAGTCTTATCCGAAGAAGTTGACATCATCCTCATACTCTCCGTCGCTGACCATGCTTCAATTTGGAACAGCAAGCTTTCCTGACATGTTCCACTTTACCACAAAACCGTGCTTGCGTGCCGCACGAAGCTCCTATCTCTTTGCGCATGAAAAATGGTCTTCAAGTCCTGGAAATGCTACAATCACTTCACAAGCTTGAGCTTCAGCCATTCTTACCTAGCTTGAATTTTAGGTAAACCAATGAAGCCTGCAGCCAACGAGGTTTTATTGACCGAACGCTTAAAACCCAAGAGCATCTCCGACTATCTAACCCGTTCTGGCGTGAACGTTTGAGCAGAGAGACCCCAAAATGTATCCCTGTAAAATTTCCAAGCGAGATGGTGAATTCTCCCTGACACTGCCAGATGATCTGGTTTCCAGGCTGAGCCTTAAAGAGGGGCAGACCCTTTTTGCATCAGTGCAGGATGGCGCACTCCTACTTCGTCAGGGAGATACACCTTGTTACTCGCTGGACGACCTTCTGGCCGCCACAAACCCAGAAGCACTTGCACAAGCAAACACACACAGTGAATGGCTAGAAGCGTCTCCCAGGGTTGGACGAGAAATCATCTAGTCGACTGAACATAACTTTAATGAAGTCGCTGGCTTGAATTGAGCCCGCGTTCGACCTACGGCACGCGACGAACCTATCGTGGACGTTCAAGGCGCAGATCCCGTTCATTCGCCTCGTCCGGCTCCAGAAACGCATTACATGCCTCAAGAATGCTGCGCGTTTCAGACCAATCCTGCCACAGCACCTCAGATGTCCAAAGCTGAGCAAAATCAAGCATACGGATCAGGGCCGTTGTATTTTCCACTCGGGACATACTTCTCAAACCAGCAAAATATGTATCTCGAAAGACTGGGGGGATTATAGCTCTCGACTGATTATCAGCCGACATTTCTCTGTTCATGGCAATGCGCGCCATCCGTCCATTGCCATCATCGAAGGGATGCACCTCACTGATCAGGAACATGGCAAACACACCACGCCTAAATCCACCCTTAAGCTCATCAAGCATGGCAAATCCCTCTTCCAGGGTGCCAGCCACCTTTTCCGGAGACACAAATACATAGTTTCCTGCCATGTTGGCTTTGGCCTTGAACACACCAGGGTTCTTGCCTGAATGCCCCTGCATGACGCTAGCGTGATCTGTTCTTAATTGGCGAATAAAGGCTTCAAAGCTCGTTGGGGGCGAAGACATGTGTGCCGCACCGGAAACCACCTGCCACGTCCCGAAAAGGTCCTTAGCATCCTCTAAGCGCCCCTGGGGAACCTTGTTTGTAAAGATGATGTCCCGCGCTTCCTCTACGTCGAATTTAATTCCCTCAATGAAATTGGAAAAGTAAGCCTCATAGAAAGCACTCAGCTCATTTTTGGCTGGGTTTATGGCAGAGACTGGGCGATCTGAGGGGATGAACTCGTGCAGTGCCGTAAACAGCTTTTCAAACAGAACCACACGATCAGCATCAATCCTGGATTCGCCCTTGTCTGTTCGTCTGGCAACTTCTGGGAGCACATTATTTGCACCGAGCAGGGCACCAATGAGTTGATCAAGCTTTTCAGCTTCCTTTGTCATTCCCAACTGCTGTCCGACCGCAGGCACCTGATCGCGCAACCGGCTTAGGCCGTCTTCCCCATAACGCTCCAGATAGGTATCGAGATACGCCTCGATTTCATCCTGGCTACATGTTCGCGCGACGCGCCGTGAAGAGGCACGGGACGGAACCATATTTTCGATCAGGGCGCGCGCCGGGCTTGGGATATATACGCCTTTTCTGGTTCTGGTGTCGTCTGAGAGCGGCGCATGCCCACGGCGAACATAAATGGTCAAACCAGGCAGAACAGTATTCTGGCCGGTTGAGGTAACGAGAAAGATGCACCCATCATTGGCTGGCCCATTCTGAAGGGCTGTACGCCCATCAAGAACAGGTTCTGAGTATAGCTTTGAGACGATTTCCCAAAGATGACGGCGCACATAGTCCTTGAGCGGTGTATCTATATCTTTGGTATACAGCCCGCGCGCCAGCCTTCTTACCCTGTTCGCCTTGACGGCATTGGATATCATTTTCCGTGACGATGGGGACGTCGTGAAAATTTCAGTTAGCGTTTGCAAAGACTGCATTTCCAACAAACCCGCCAATAAGCTCAATCGAACTCAGCATCTCGTGGACAAACTCACATATAAGACAGTATTCCATGGCCAAAACGACAAGATAGAGGCTACCACTATCGGTAGCGCTCTCCAGCTTATCGTTTTCTTGCCAACTGCCTAATGGTCGCCCAAAGCTAGACAAATCAAAATTTAATTCGTCTGATTTGGGCTGCTGTGATGACTACTCAACAACAAACAGAGCACCCTAGCTTCCGTCATGGTTCTACATTTCCGGCTCGGGAGGACCATACCACTTAACAAGTTGGGTCTCTCTGACTCTAAATACCGACAACCCGAAGTCGCCACGCGTTTCGCGCAGATATATTGTCAAAACACCTTCATCGATCGCCGTCAGCAATTTTCCATAACTTAACCCCTGCTTGTTAAATTTGAAAACTGCTTCCTTTAAACTGAGAAGTCCACGTTCCGTGTTAGCTTTAACGCACTTTTGCTTAAGCGCTTCCAACCATTCACTAACAATCCGTTTGTCGTAACAACAAACGTGCCAACCATCCTTTTCCGAACCATGGACACACGGTAAGACGTTGGCTTTTCGTAGAGACCTGACCGTCTGACGAGAAACGTTCAAACTTAAGGCCAGCTCTCTCGGCCTTACTAAGTGACGCTGCAACTCTGCATACTGCTCCAAGCTCTCACGGTTGACCCAAAGGGTCTTACCGTAGCCCGTTTGAACATATTTCCCTTGAATATGCCCCCAATTGTACAGGTGCTTAAGTTTGGCGCGCCCCATCCCAAGGAAAGCGCCAGCGCTTCTAGCCGGCACATATAACCTTCGCTCATCTCCTTCGAGCATTGAAGGAGACCCGCGCTTTGTTATCACCTTGTTACTGTCGGGCCCATTCACGTGCTGGACAAGAGCATCGAAGAAAAATTGCAAACTTTGTTGATTTTCCCTCACCCTTCGATAAAGGAAGCCAAATTCCTGTCTTGGACTAATTGCACTACTCTGATTTTCGTTCTCGCTTGGCAAGAACTTGAGAATATGTGGCATTCTTTTCGGCCATTTCGATAGCAAGACAGACACTTCATCTATGGCCTGAGCAAAGTCATCCCGTCGCAGCTCCTTTATCCCGTTTCCTTCGTCAATAGAAGTGCAGGTCACAACCTCGAGGAGCAAAGATAACGACTGCAATACAATAGAAATATCTCCATTCACCAACTCTTTTGGAAAGCCGTATCGCAAGAGGGAGTAGTTTGTGCCCATGAATTTGTTGGAAAGCAGTCTCATGAAACCAAACGTCTCTACTCCGCATTTTTGCTCCTCCAACTTCAACGGACATCCGGGAATACATGGCAACAAAGATCCACGATCTAATGTGGCCCTCTCACCACAAGACGGGCAGACCTCGGTTATGCAAGTTCCGTGAATTGGACAATGCGTGACACACTTCAAATCCCACAAGCGGGAGATATATCCGCTCTCTGCAGCACAATAGAAACACATGCGGCTCGCAGGCCAAGACAGATGATCACGCGAAATTATTTCCCCTGTTGGCAAAGAAACGTGGGAGTGATTGCCATAACGACTGGAATAGTGGAACAGGGGAGTCAGTTGCTCTTCCTGAACGTCGACCACTTCAGTTAACTTGCCTAGATTTGTCCGGACCTTGTTAACAGACCCATCTGTAAGCCCGAGCCCGACCAAGCTGCCAATCCATGACATTCGAGTATATAAATTCAATTCTGCAAGCCTGATCAGGTAACTGACAAGACTTTCGTTTGCCACCGGACCGGTACCAAACAGCAACTTTTTAGAGACTGCCATTGTACCTCCCGCTGTCGCTGCCATCTCCTTTCGCCTTTGTTGAACGACGATAAGAAGCTGCCGACAGAACCGCCACGGGTCGCATCATCCCCTTTTTTATAGAGACTTGGGATTCTGGTAATTCTTCAAGGGCTTGGGTGAGATGCTCGTAACGCAGGGTTTGCCTTCTCTCTAATATCGCGAGCTCAGCGGCAAGATGAACTACACGCATCATGTAACCCAAGACTCCGTTTGAAGAACTCACGAGCAACCTAATGGACTTGGCTTCCAGCAAAGCGGACCGGTCTGGCTTAGGCAAAGGTAGGCGCTGATTAATCGAATGGAAAAATAGATGAATCGCTTCACGCCCTTCTTCTGACTTCAGACTAAAGGGAGAAAGCTGGATTTTTCCTTTTCTTCTGGTTTCAAGCTGGGGGTTAACCACAAAAATGTTCTCCACCTCAGGCAGACCAGAAAACAGGATAGGTTTCTTTAGCACCTCAACCTGAGTCTTGATCCAATCTGCCGCGTCATATTGGCGCGAAGAACTGCCACGAACGGAGATATGCTGAAACTCATCAAACACAATCAGTTCGACCTGGGTTCGATCTGAATAATACTTGATCCTGTTCTCCATATCTTCACGCGTACCATGCGTAGGTCTAGGGTCGCCAATAGCACTAAGTATCCGCGATGCGAGATTTTTTACCGTGCAGTTCTCGGGGACCACGATAGAGAGGACCTTTTTGAATTCTCCCTTCTTATTATGGGTACGACAGTATTCCTTGATTATAGAGGTCTTTCCTGCACCAGTGTATCCAATCAAACTCATCACACCAGGTGAGTCGGAATAACGTCCGGCGAGATGAAAATTCGAAATGCGGGCCAAGGCATCTTGGAACCCATCATGAACAATCCTGACATCTCTGAACGCCGCAAGACTTCTGGCTTGTTCATCGTTGAGTACACCTCTCTTACGCATCACCATAGCCATCCCCCTTGTCGTGAGGTTTCGAGACATCACTTGCACTAGATGCACGCCAACCACGCAGGCTTAACTGCTCATCCATTTCCTCTGGCGAGTTGAATGGAATTAGGTAATCGTCTTCTTCTTGGGAGGATGACGTCTCATCTATTCCTATCGGATTAGATGATTGATGTGCCTCAAGGGCCCGCTGTTCTTCATTTTTGTATCGATAGGCGCGTTTTCTTTTGGATTTCCGGGCATCCGACACCAATTTCTGCGCTGCCTCAAACACAGAGAGTCTTCTGTCAAGAAGCTCCTCCTCCGACACCTTATCAGGGTTGACACCTTCTCCGGATATCGAATCACGAATGACCTTGTGTCGCCACATAGACAACTGCAAAGAGTACGTTTCATAGATACAGCTTGCCGGAATAAAGACCCTATTCTCCCTGTCTTCAACGTAAACTGTCGAAAGATCCTCGGGATCCACTTTCACTCGTACCTTCGGGTTTTTCAGCCCTAGAGAGCTGTTTCCGATTAAGTGACGTCGGAGTAGTTGAATAGCGTCAGATTGGTAAGGTAGCCCAGCAATCGTCACCCCGTGACGACCTAGTGTCCTAGTCTCTACCTTGAACAACAAGACATTGAGATCTTGTTGGTTTGAGATGAAATGAACAGGGTTTTTACGTGTACCCTCACTCCATTTCTCTGCAGGCGTACAATTCAATCGCTTATGAGGGCTATTCGAGTAGTCATCGACGATGAACTTTGTGAGAAGAAATTCAAACTCTTCAATTGTTAAGCATGCTTCTTGCTCTGACGGGTATATTCCTCGCTTGGCTGGATTTGAAAATGTTGTCCCCGGCAAGGTATGAATCAGTTTTGTATTCAGCGTCCCGAACCATCGCTCCACAGATCCCTTGTAATGAGGTTGATAAGCAGGATTGTACTCAACAGAAGTACCCACCTGCGCTGTGCTATCCAGCAAGTGCTGGGAGTGAAACTCCAAAGCATTGTCCAGCACCAGAGTGTCGATAAGCCCAAAACAAGACCAATCAGACAAAAAGTTTGCTTGTAGAGAAGTTCCTGAATGCAGCTTTAGCTGCTGAATGATCTGGTCTAGAAAGGCCTCTTTGGGAAGAATGGCATGCCTAAGACAGCGCATCACAGAGATGTAGCTTGGAGCATCAAAGCTCAAATAGAAGCCCACGACCATTCTTGAGTAAAGATCAAGCGCAACCGTCAGCCAAGGCCGCCCCAATATAGCTCCACTATTCACAACCAGTTGCAGGTCAACCAAGTGATGGTCAACTTGAACAATCTGTAGTGGGTATGCCGCTGTAACTCCAGCCCCTGTAGCATCAAATATCGCATTTGCCGCTCGCTTTCCATGCTGGGCCACTTTTACTTCGTAGGGGTCAAGTGCCCGAACGTATCTATAGATTTTACGAATATGCGGCACCGACAGCTTCGAAGCTGGTGATTTTTCCTTATTCTCCTTGAGAATTCGGTCACGAACAATTTGGTAAAGACGGTTAACTCGATGAGGAGTTGGAATGAGATAAAAATCTTCAATCACCTCATCGAGAATTTCCACAACCCTGTCATCAAGGGTTTTGATCCGACGTCCCTTTAGATAATCGGCAGGCAGCAAAGATCGAATATCTCGATCTCCATCACTCCATGCCCGGTACCATCTCTCAACGGTTCTCACACTCGGCTGTCGCGGGCCATTTTCATGGCTGAATAATCGCAAAACATCTTTCACTGTTGAACTTAGTGCATGACCAGCAATACCTTCATCGACTGCCTTTACATATTTGAGTCGCCGCCGAGCTTCTGCTTGGTGTTCAGCGCTAAAACTTTCGAAACTGCGTTTAATTGAGCTTTGACTGTGCCCGCCCTTTGAGCGCCCCATGCGTTCTATCTCGGCGTCACCGTTCACAATCATCGACGTAAACTCTGACACGCTGATCAAAAGGGGTTTGCCGGTCTCAATGTTCGCCAGGTTCAACTCGTTTGCAGCTGTATGACAGACAACCTTGAACTCAGAACCCTTCACCAGAACCTTGGTATTTATGGGGAGATAAATGTTTGTCATAGCCCAGCCCCCTGATCGAGAAGCCAAACCTGACTATCTTGCTTAATCGGCATTTCCAGATCGACACCCAGAAATCCCGCTGAAACGAGAGAGAGCGCTTGTCCTCTTGCTTCTCTGGACCTTAGCCTTAATGACAATTCACCTACTGTTAGAGAGGTTTCGCCGGAAAACATTGCTTTAAGGTCGTCATACGACAGCATGTCCCTCGGTCGTCGGCACGTAGCCATGAGTAGGATTACATTCGACCAACGAGGTTCGCGTCGAATTTCTTTTTCAGTCCACACTTCGAAGGAAAACCCAAGCTCATGCAGCGCACATTCAATATGCCCGAACCTCTCAACAGCTTCCGGGATTATCGCTTTTGCGTAAGGTTTGACCTCTATGACAGTCTCTGCAGCAGCCTTTGTCACTAAAAGGTCAGGATAGTAAGTCTTCTCAACACCGTTGAAGTCATAAGGCAATGCGAAGGGTTGCTCCGAGAACCCCACAACATCAGGAAGAACGTCAAGAACGCGCATGCAGTCGCGTTCGAGTTGAGATTCCCACTGAAGGTGTTTTGCATTCTTGTGACTATAGAAATGACCAACAACACGGCCTTTGCTGCGGGTTACAACACGCCTTGCAAGATCGTTCATCGTACTCTCCTAAAGCTAAATTTAGGCAAAGCGCGCCTGTGGCGTGCTTTCCACGCAATGCTTGCCTGTCCTGGGGAAACGTGCTAAAGGAGGAATCACCACAATTCTTCTCGCTTCAGCGACGTATCCAACCGCTTCAGACATTCTGGGGCGGTTTTTACGTTTTAGACCTCATGAGTTGTTTTCGTTGGACAGAATGTTTCCGACTGATCACTCAAAGGTCAAGGCCCGCCCTTATTGCCAAACACCTGAAATCTGCCCAACCGAAAATTTCAGATCCGGTTCAATGAGCATTCTTATGCGCGAATGGACATTTTCTTGGGGAGGCGCTGATACAATGCCTTTTGGCGTTTTGAAAAAGAACGCAATGAAAATCTGGGGTCTTTATTGTCGTTTTTAGGAGGCCGATACATTGCAGTCGATGTATCAACCTCCCATTCAAAATCCAGCATGTAACGCGACAAAAAACGAAAGTGTTCTCTCTGATACTTCAATCTTGAGGACAAAAAAATTTTGCATTTACCAATTAATTCGGCATCAAATTTTTCAAAAGTTAGGGAATAGGTAGGGACTCGATGGAGACACTTCACTTAAAATGCAGAACATTTTCCGTGAATGAACATTAGATCGGAGCAGAATATTCACTCACACGAAGGCAATGGAAGAGATCATTAATGATCGAAAATGCAAATAGGTCAGCGAAGAAACGCCGATATTTTGATTTTTGCAAAACTTACTTTTGAAGGAAGAGGTCTGACTGCGACCTAAGACAAACTGTTAATTGGCTGCAAATCTTCTTTGCGACAATTACTTTGTCAATTTCGACATCTTTTTTGTCAAAAACGACAACTTCTTTGTCACCCGACACCCGTTGTCACGTGCCACAAAAGCTGACATGCGACTTCTCCCGAAATCAATGCCTTAGCACTTTCGATTGCCAGATAAGTTGTCATCGATTGTCACAAAAGCTGACAAAAATCTGCAGAATTGACAGAAAAGCTGACAATTTTCGACAAACAAAAAAAAGAAGGTATGGCACAAAGGCACATACCTTCTTCGCACACTAGAGCGACATCACGCTCCAGGAACTTTCCGACTCTCTGTTATTTTGTCGGATGTATTTGAAGCGGTGTTGTAATTGCGAACAAGCAACACACCACCAAAGAAGATGCCGGGGATTGCGACATAGATAAATGGCGCAACACAGGCCACCGCAATACCCACAAACATGCAACGCGCAATCCTGTTCTGCTTGCCATTGAGGTATCCTTCAATGGCAACTGCCAGCGAAATTGCAGCGACAACGCCGCCCATCAACGCCAAGGCAACTTGCAGCCCCGAACCTTCACCGATGATGGCCGGGTTCCATATAAAGACGAATGGCAACAGGAAACCAACCGCAGCCAGCTTGACAGCGTCAAAGGCTATCTTGAAGGGGTCCTCTTCTGCGATGGCAGCGGCAGCCAAAGCCGCAACAGCAATTGGCGGAGTGAGTGCCGACAAGATCGCGTAGTAAAGAAGGAACATATGCGATTGAAGAAGCGGGTACCCCAACTTGGCAAGAGCAGGTCCGACCAGAACCGCAGCCAGGATATATGCGCTTGGTGTCGGCATGCCCAAACCAAGGATAATGGTCACGACAGCCGCAATCATAAGCGTGATGACCGGATCTGCACCACTGATGGCCATGATCACATTGGCAGCTTTCATGCCAAGTCCGGTCATAGACAGACCACCGATCACAAGACCGGCTGCAGCACAGGCACCCGCAACAGGCAGAATACGCAGGGTTGTTTCTCCAAGTCCCTCAACGACACGCCACAGGCTCATGCGGGTTCTTGGTGAACATGCTGCCGCAACCACCACAGATGCCGCCCCCAAACCAGCCGTCATGGTTGGTGAATAGCCAAGTGATAGCACCAAAACAATCACCGCCACCGGGACCACAAACATCCAGCCATTGATGACCGTTTGTTTGAGAGTGGGAACATCATCCGGATAAGCACGCAGATCACGTTTTACAGCACGAAGATGGACCTGCGAAAAAACGCCAAGGTAATAAAGGATGGCTGGAATGATCGCTGCATACACCACTTCGCGATACGCAAACCCGGTATATTCCGCAAGAATGAATGCGGCCGAGCCCATGATAGGTGGCATCGCACTGCCCCCGGTGGAAGCTGCAACCTCAACTGCGCCAGCAAACCGCGCAGAATAGCCAAGCCGTTTCATGATCGGGATCGTGATGGATCCGGTTGCGACAACATCAGAAACCGGACTTCCCGAGATCGTGCCATACATGCCCGACGAGATAACCGCAACTTTTGCCGGGCCGCCGGGGCTTTTACCGGTGAGCGCCGCCGCAAGATTGAAAAAGAAGTCACCACCGCCAGCAAATGACAACAAGGTCCCGAACAGGACAAACAGGAAAACGTAACTCGCAACAACCTGGATTGGTACGCCGAACACGCCGTCTGTTGTGAAAATCAGAGCATCAAGAAGATAGCTATACTCGATCAAGCCATGCCCGAAGGGAGGCGGCAGCAAGTGTCCAAACAGGTTGTAGGCCATAAAGCCCAAAACCACGACTGTCAGACCAGCGCCAGTTGTGCGACGAGTAGCCTCTAATGAGAGAAACAGCAAAGAAGAGCCAAAGAAGAACTGCAGGGGGGTAAGTTCTTCGAGCAGGGTAATCCTGCTGGAAATGACATCGGCATTCCAAAGGAAGAATGCACCTGTCGCCAAGCTAAGTGCGCTGAGCCCCCAATCGATGATCGTTGGCCGTTCAGCCGCGTTGGCACGCGAACCGATAACCAGAAACAGCATCGAAAAGAGACCGCTCAGAAACAAAATCCCGATGATCAGCGGATCGGAAATCACAAACAGGTTGCCATAGATCACGCCCAGAGCAAACAGCGCTGCAATGACGATCAGGGTTTTGTGGGGTAAGGCCGCAAACTTACGTTTGCGGCCTGTGCTAACAAGTGACTTCATCATTTGAGAAGTCCTGCCTCACGATATGCTTTTTCCGCACCTGCGTGGAACGGCATGACATTCTGGTCAACCATCAGCTCCGGGCTCAGCGCCTTCATGGACCCGTGAACAGCCTTGACCTCTTCGATGTGATCAATCAACGCCTTGGTCAATTCATATCCGGTAGATTCAGGCATCTGATCAGTCGTCACCAGAAGTGCACCAAGTGCTGGCGTTTCAACATCAGCAGGCTGGTTGGAATAGCTGCCGCCCGGGATGGTGAAAGTCTGCGTACCAAACCGTTCGTTGGTTGCATCAATCACGTCTTTCGGAATATCGAGAACAATCACTTCATTGTTCTCGTCAATTGCACGGAACGAAGAGTGCAAAACGAAGACACCGTTGGTGACCATATCGATACGGCCATCCTGAAGCAGGTCTGCCTGATCATTTGCACCGGCCTGCACAATACTGCCGCCATTCGCTTCAACAGCATCTTTGGCAAGCCCAGCTTGCTCGAGCATGAAGAGTGCAACGTTCGAGGTGATGTTACCGGAACGGTTCACACCAATACGAACCGGTGCCTTTGTCGTTGCAAGATCATCGAGGCTGTCGATGTTGTATTCATCGGCAATCGACTTCGCGAGGAAGAAGTGCATCGGCGCCCAATTATACATGTAGCCGATTGCACGCATGTTGGTCACAGGGGCCTTGAAAGGCGCTTCGCCTGCCAAAGCAATCTTCACTTCGGCGTTGTGAACCAGCCCCATATCCGTCCGGTTTGCCGCAAGCAAACCGATATTGGCAAAGCCGCCACCAGTCGCCTGATATGTAACGACAGAGTCTGCATCAGACTGCTTGACTGCTCGGTCAATGCCTGCGCCAAGAAGGGACCACAAACCACCCGGGTTTCCACCCGACAATGTCAGGTTTACCGGTTCAGCTTGTGCAGTGTTAACGCCGAAGGCCAGTCCAATAGCCGCGGCAAGAGTCAAAAGCCTCATTCTTTCCTCCCTAATGGGTACGATCTCTGATTATGGTTTTGTTTTATTGTTATTGGACGCCGAACCTTCTCAGGTTTCCGCAAAGCAGCGTCAGGCCTCGAAAGTGATATTCACGTTTTTCTGTTCGGTATAGGACAGCATCTCACCGAGGCATTCTTCACGCCCGATACCTGATTGCTTCATCCCGCCGTATGGGGTGCCAAGAAAATGGTCGCTGGAATTGTTGACCCATACATATCCGGCACAAATGTCATCCACGGCCCGCATTGCCTGAGAAAGGTCACGCGTCCAGACTGAGGCTGTTAACCCGTAATCAACACCGTTCACGGCATCGATAAGAGCGTCATACTCCGTCCACTTCAGGATACTTAGTACGGGACCAAACACTTCTTCTTGGGCAATGCGCATATCAGGCGTCACATCGGCAAACACCGTCGGCCTGACGAAGAAGCCACCCGCCAGATCGGCAGGAACGTCGCCTCCTGCAACCATCCTTGCCCCTTCACCTTTGGCAATATCGATGTAGCGGAGAACCTTCTCGTACTGACCTCGTGTGGACAAACACCCCATCTGAGTGTCCGGGGAGAGTGGATCACCCGGGGTAATATCGTTGAAAGCAGAAGCCAGTTGTTCGACGACCAGATCATAAATGCTCTCGTGAACGAAAACGCGACTGGTCGACCCGCATGACTGCCCCGCCGTCCACGGCAAATTCATGCCCTTAACCGCACTTTGAATGGCTTTTTCAACATCGGCATCGGGGAATATGACAAGGGCGTTTTTGCCCCCCAGCTCAAGAGAGACATGCTTAAGTGTCTCCGCGGACTGGCGCATAACAGCACGTCCGGTTGCGGCACTGCCAACAACACTGACGCTGGCGATCCCCGGATGGGTCGAAAGACCTGCACCCAGGTCGGGGCCACCATTCAGAATATTCAAAACACCGGGCGGGAAAAGACCGCCGATCAGTTCTGCAACCTTCAGACTTGAAAGCGGCGTTTCTTCGGACGGCTTAATAATAACGCTGTTACCAGCCATAATCGGCGGCGCGAGCTTGGCACATGCAAACATCAATGGATGGTTGAACGGGACAATACGGGCAACAACCCCGACCGGCTCGCGAACGACATAATTCACTTTGCCCGCGCCAACCGGAACAGTTTCGCCCTTAAGCTCCGTCGCAAGACCGGCAAAGAAATCCATCAAGGTCGCGGCAAGTTCGACATCAAACAGCATCCCGGTCAGGGAATTTCCGCTATCGAGCGCATCAAGACGGGCAAGCTCGTCCTTGTTTGCGCGGATGATGTTCGCGGCTTCACGCATCACTTGCGAACGTTCGCGCGGTGTCGTGCGCGCCCAAAGTTTCTGCCCTGCCGCTGCCGCTGTCACAGCAGCATCAAGATCAGATGCTGAGCCGCTATCTACCTTTGCGATTTCAGTTCCGGTAGACGGCGCAAAAACCGGGATTTGGGCATTTGTGGCGCGATGCCATGCCCCTCCATAATAGAGCCCTTTGGGAACTCTCTCAGTCAGCAACACCTCGGCAGTAGAAGCTTTCAATGGCTTCATGCTGTTTTCCTCCCAGGAAAATCCGCGTTCTATATTTTTATTGTGCGCGGAAAGGTCGTTATTTTATTTTTTATAAGATATCTAAGTTAAATGGCAGGACATACGATCCGTCAACAATAAAATTAGATATCTTAGTTATTTTTTGTCTGAAGGGCAGATTCGGAGCCGAACCTGCCCTTGCAAACACTACTCTGCAGCGACGCTTGCTTCTTCTACAAGCGTACGCCAATCAACGGTCTGCGGATAAACTCCCTCGCGCGAAGCGATGTTTACATGGGGGACTCTTGGTTCCGTTGTTCCAAGGGCTTCACCGCCGGCATCAACTTTCCTTGCGGCGTCCACCATCAGACGACGAAACTCGACAATCGCCAGATCGGATGCGCCCAAGATATCGTCAGACCGGTCAACAATCGCCCCCATTGAAACCCACATCACGATATCCTGGTTCGGAATGCCGAGCACACCGGTAAAGTTCCCAAGCTTCATAGCTTGGCGGTCCTGCAGGAAGTTGTTGTGGAGTTGTCGCTGGGAAACCCATCGTTCATCCAGATGAATGCCTTTTTGGGCATGGTTGAACTTGCGCCACTCTTCGGTTGTCGGGCAGGCCTTCCCACCCCACGCGATGAAATGGAAGTGCGTGGTTTCATCATCGATTGGTACGATGACGCTCGCGACATTGTAATTGTTGTTGGGCGGGATCAATGAAGTGTATGGCGCGATGTATTCGGTAATACGCAGATAATGGTGCGTGCCGGCATTCTTGATCGGCTTGCGGATCGCAGCATAGTGGAACCCATAGCTGGTTGTCTGCGTCTGCATGCGCGGCGATTTGTCGGTGGACGGACGATACCACGCCTGATCGTCTGCAGACGCACCTTCGACACGCGCGGGTTTCATGTCAGAAGAATGCAGGCTTGAAGAGTGCGCAGAGTCGATCTGACCTTCAGTGATCTGCGCCCAGTTTGCCGGGATGCGAATTTTCAGGATGGAAACCTGCGTGTCTTCGGTCGGCGCAAAAGCAGGCGGAGAAAACGGATACATGTCTTCTTCTTCGCCAAGCCACGCCCAGACAAACCCACCCCACTCGACAGTTTTATAGGATTTGTGTTTGACCTTTTCATGAAGCGGGCTGCCTTCAGGTTCGGACGACATGGCAACGCAGTTGCCTTCAACGTCGAATTTCCATCCATGATAAAGGCAGCGCAGTCCGCAATCCTCATTACGACCGAACACAAGAGACGCACGTCGATGCGGGCAAAGCTCGTCAAGCAGTCCAAGCTTGCCTTCTGAGTCGCGAAACGCGACGTAACGGTTACCAACCGCTTCAACAAGCAGCGGTTTTCCGTCTGCTTCAGCGACTTCCTCAATCAGGCAAACCGGCGTCCAGTGCTGGCGCATCAGCTTGCCCATCGGCGCATCGCCGGTGACGCGGGTTAAAAGATCATTCTCCTCATGGCTCAGCATCTCGCGAACTCTCCTCCGTGTTACTTATTCTTAGATATCGAAGTTTATATACATGACCTGATTACAGGCGTCTAGTGACTTGACAAGAATTATTAGATATCTAATTTATTGCGTAAAGTTAATTCGGGAGGAAAAAATGTCAATAGAATTAGAAAGCATAAAAATGCGCGTTGTGGCCCGGCGAGAGCTCACGCCCCACATCTGCGAGTTCACGCTTTCGCCCGTGGAAGACATTGAACTTCCAGCATTTGAACCCGGCTCGCACATCACAGTTGAGACCCCCTCCGGGGCGATGCGCCGCTATTCGCTGGTTAATGATGGACACAGCCCCGAGGAGTATGTGATCGCCGTAAAACGTGAACCTGAATCGCGTGGCGGCTCCTCTTCGATGCACGAGTCGGCGCTTGAAGGAACCGAGTTATCGATCCAGCCGCCCGAGAACACCTTTGCCCTGAAAAATGCGTCAAAATATCTTCTGATTGCCGGGGGTATCGGTGTCACACCTATCTATGCGATGGCCAATCACCTGACGATGGAGGGAAAACCCTTCAAGATCATCTATTGCACGCGCACTGCGGAAGATACGGCATATATGGCCGAGATGAAGGAAGCCTTCGGCTCAAACGTTACCTTCCATCATGACAATGGCGACCTTGAACAGGTTTACGATTTCTGGGACCACTTCGAAGAGCCCAGCCAAATCCATGTCTATTGCTGTGGACCATCACCTTTGATGGAAGAAATCAAGGCGATTTCCGGTCACTGGCCAGAAGGGCGTGTCCATTTCGAGGATTTCAAGGCCGTCGAGGCTGTCCGTGACGATGACAAGGCGTTCGAGGTCACGCTCCTTAATACCGGAGAGACAATACAGGTTCCGGCAGATCGATCTGTTCTTGAAGCTTTGCGCGACAGCGGCATCAAAACCGTGAGCTCATGCGAGAGTGGCACGTGCGGCACATGCCGCTGCAAGCTGATCGAAGGTGATGTCGACCATCGCGATATGGTGCTGATGGATGAGGAAAAAGACAGCCAGATCATGATCTGCGTCTCCCGCGCCAGGGAGGGTAACCTTGTCATCGAACTCTGAGTGCCGGTCTGAACAGCCCCCGTTGCGCTTGGGCGTAATCGGGCTCGGACGCGGATTCATGCTGACATTGCCAAGCCTGCTTGCCGATGAACGCGTCAAACTCGTCTCGGCCTGTGCCCCCCGGGCATCATCGCGTGCTTCATTTGAAAAGGAATTCGGCGGCCGAACATATGACCGCGTTGAAGACATCTGTGCTGACCCAGACGTCGAAGCTGTTTACATCGCAACACCACATCAGATGCATGTCGATCACGTTTCAATCGCCGCCCGCGCAGGAAAACATGTGCTCGTCGAAAAGCCGCTGGCGATAAGCCTTGAGGATGGCATCAAGATGGTCGAGGCCTGCGAGCAGGCTGGCGTGCAGCTGATTGTGGGACCAAGTCACAGCTTTGATGGTGCCGTCAGCCTTGCCCACGAATTCATTCAGTCCGGCAAGGTTGGTCGGGTCAGAATGATCCACGCCCTGAACTATACCGACTTTCTGTACCGCCCCCGCAGACCCGAAGAACTCGTTACAGCAGAAGGTGGTGGCGTCATCTTTAGTCAGGCTGTCCATCAGCTTGATATCGTCCGGCTTCTGGGCGGGGGCATGGTGAAGACCATTACGGCAGCTACCGGCAACTGGGATCCAGAACGCTCTACAGAAGGTGCGTATAGCGCCCTTGTCTGTTTTGAAGGAGGCGCCTTTGCGTCTTTGACCTATTCGGGCTATGCGCATTTTGATTCAGACGTCTGGCAAGATTGGGTTGGTGAATTGGGTTACCCCAAAGACCCTGCAAATTATGGTCAGGCCCGCATCGCACTTTCAAAAGTATCCTCCCCGCAAGAGGAAGCCGCCCTTAAATCTGGCCGGACATATGGGGAGACACCTGTGCGACCGCCAGCTCCCCATCACGAACATTTCGGACCAATTGTTGTTTCCTGCGAAGGAGGCGATTTGCGCATCACGGCAGATGGCGTTTGGTTGCATGGCGATTTTGAACAGAAGTTCATGCCAGCTCCAATGCATGCCGGCCCGCGATCCGAGGTTGTCTCGGCACTGATCAGCGCAGTGCGCCTGAATGCGCCGCCATCACAAACTGGCCGCTGGGGACTGGCAACACTCGAAGCCTGTCACGCAATTCTGCAATCTGCAGAAACAGCCGGAACCGTGAAATTGGTTCATCAAATACCGTCAAAAGAAACAAACACCGGAGGAAACTCGTGAGCAACCTGACCCTTTCACTGGCCTATGGGGACTATGATCGCACCAGACCGATTTTTGATGGTCGCGTCAAAATTGATGGCGTCGACCCGGTGTCGATGCTCCTGTCACCCGAAGAGATGTTCTTCCGGGCATTTCGCAACGAAGACTTCGACGTAAGTGAACTTTCATTTTCATCTTATTGTGTGAAGCTTGCCCGTAACGAAGCACATTACGTGGCGATCCCGGTATTTCTCTCTCGCGCCTTCCGCCATACCTCGGTTTACATTCGCACGGACAAAGGCATTAACAAGCCAGAAGACCTCAAGGGCCGCAAGATCGGTATTGCCGAATATCAGCTGACCGCCAATGTTTGGGTGCGCGGCATTCTGGAAGACGACTACGGTGTAAAACCATCCGATATCCATTGGGTACGTGGTGGTATGGACACCCCGGGCCGCCCGGAAAAGATTAAGGTTGAGCTTCCCGAAGACGTCAAAATGACCCAAGCCCCCGAAGGCGCCACCCTCAACCAGATGCTGGCAGATGGCGAGATTGATGGCTTTATCGGCCCGCGTTGGCCGAAATGCTTTAATGAGGGCCACCCGCATGTTGGCCGCCTGTTCTCAGACAGCATTTCCGCAGCTGAGGGCCACTATAACCGCACCGGCATTTTCCCGATCATGCATGTGCTAGGCGTCCGGAGAAGTCTTGCAGATCAACATCCTTGGCTGCCCGGCGCGTTGCTTAAGGCTTTCTCGCAATCCAAGCAAATGGCGTTAGATGCTCTGAGCGACACCTCTGCAACCAAAGTCACCATGCCATTTGTCGAAGATACCCTTGATCGTGCCAAGAAACTTCTGGGCAACGATTTGTGGCCATATGGAGTGGCACCAAACCGCAAAGTGATCGAAACCTTCCTTGACTACCATTACCGCCAAGGCCTCTCACCGCGGAAGCTTTCTATCGATGAACTCTTCCATCCGTCCACCCGCGAGGTTTTCAGCCTATGACCACCAATAATGCAAAAACATCGGGCGTATTTCCCTCTCTTCCGGCCATTCTGGTCGAAGAGGGCGTACGTGCCGCTCTCAAGGAAGACCTTGGGCGCGCCGGTGATCTGACCACCGATGCAACGATCGGCCCGGAGCTGAGCGCAAAAGTATCCCTCGTTTCCCGCGAAGCCGGGCGCCTATGCGGTGTTGATTTTGCCCGGACTTCTTTTGCTCTTGCCGGTGCAGGGCTCCAATTCGAGGCCTTCCGAAAAGATGGGGATACGCTCGCACCAGGTGACGAAATCGCGCGGGTGACAGGAAACGCACGTGCCATCCTTTCCTCGGAGCGGGTAGCACTGAACTACCTCTGCCATCTGTCTGGCGTTGCAAGCACAACAGCAAAGTTTGCCGACTTAATTGCGCACACAGATGCGCGAATTTGCTGCACGCGTAAAACCACACCTGGTTTGCGGGCCTTTGAAAAATACGCTGTGCGTTGTGGTGGCGGCGCAAACCATCGCTTTGGCCTTGATGATGCGGTTCTGATCAAGGACAACCACATCGCCGTTTGCGGCAGCATCACCAAGGCGATCGAAGCCGCGCGCAGTTATGTCGGGCATCTTGTTGTCATTGAGATCGAAGTCGACACGCTTGAACAGCTCGAAGAAGCCCTAAGCGCTGGTGCAACGACTGTTCTTGTCGACAACTTCGGAATTGATGGTCTGAAAGAAGCGGTGAAGCTTAACAACGGTCGCGCGCGGATTGAGGCATCAGGCGGTATCAATATCGACACAATCAAGGATGTTGCCGAAACAGGGGTTGATTTCATCTCAAGCTCCAAGATCACCATTTCTGCACCGACCCTTGATATCGGTCTCGACGTCACACTGGGGTAGAACAATGAAACAATTTCAGCCTGGCGATATCATCGAAATCACGCTCTCCCAAGGCTTTGGCTACTTGCAGGTCACGCATAACCATCCCGCGTACCCAGAAGTAGTCCGCGCCTTGCCCGGGCACCATCCAGCTCGCCCGGCAAACATTGCAGAGCTTGCAAAAGGCAAAACCGAATTCACCTTCATGCTCCCGCTATTCTCGGCACTTAAACAGGGCATGATCAAAGGCGAAAAAGTCGGTGCTGCGAAAATACCAGCCAGCGACAGCACCTTTCCCACATTCCGAATGCCGATCCGCGACAAGCAAGGCAACGTCGTATATTGGTGGTTCTGGGATGGTGAAGGATTACACTATGACGCAAATCCAGACGCATCAACGGACCAAATGCCGCTGCGAGAAATCACAACGGCAGATGCCTTGATCGCAAAGCTGTCAGCTGTCTGAGCGGAAGCCTTAGGTCGGAATGCGGGTTGGTGGGACTTTACGTCCTTCCTCTCCCGCCTTTCGTTCATCTTCCTCGAGATTCTCAAGAATAACCAGCATGCCCTTCCGGATGGTTTCGATCTCGTCTGGTGTCAAACCATCCAAGGCAACCTCGTTCACCTCAATCGCGAGCGGTTCAAGCTCCACACGAAGCTCCTTGCCCCGTTTGGTCAGGAATACATGCTGTTTGCGGCGATTACCGGCCAAGGCACGTTTTTCAAGAAAGCCAAGCGCTTCAAGACGTTGCAAGGCTGTATGTGTCGTTGGCTCGGTAAGACCGGCTTCTTCGGCCAGCTCACGTTGAGTCAAACCTTCCTGCTGCCACAGGATGCGCAGGAAAATCCACTGGCCAAACGTCACGTGATGCGACGCAAGACGTATTTGCAGAGAACGGTTAAAACCGCGGGTTGCCAGCCGGATAATATGCGCAAGACGTTCGCGCGAATCCGGAACTCTGTTTTCTCTATCGGCCATGAATTGATGGATGCCCCTAAAACCAACTGATCTTGCTTTTCGGATTGACTGATACAGCCGTCTTTTGTCGGTGTCAAACGTGCTTAGCCGGGAGCTTGCCAAGCACGTTTGCACATTATGCCAACGGTTAACCTTCGTCACCTTCGGCAGTTTCTTCAGCCGTACGCGTCATGCCCGACGACATGGCCTTGGTGTAACCGGGGGTTATGCGCGCATCGATCACGACGGCTTTTCCCGCCTTGACGATTGGCAACGCTTCTTCAATAGCAGCATTTAGTTCTTCCGGCGTGGACACAGGACCAAATGCCGCCAACCCTTGCGCCCGGGCCATTGCCGCCAAATCGATATCCGGCCCGCCAATATGCTGGCCAATCCATTTGTTCTCGACCGGGCGTTCACGGCTGATGGCGACTTTTTCCTGATGAATTTCATCGTTATAGAAGGACCGGTTATTGGCAATGATCGCTAGAAACGCAATGCCATAGCGTGCAGCAGTCCAAAACGCCGAAACCCCCATCAGGAAATCGCCATCACCCAAAACGGCAACCGGAAGACGATTTGTATCGCGCAGCGCCAAGGCCGCACCGACCAACATGCCAGGACCCGACGCAATCCCGGCTCCACCGTCATAGCCAAGGTAGTCAAGTGGGTGGCGGAAATGCCAAAGATCACCACCCCAGCTAAGCGGCAACCGAACAAGCGACACGACCTCTCCGGCAAGGGCCGCCCCCAGAGATGCAGCAAGACTGTCTACGTTAAGCGGGGCTGACGGGGTTGCGATATCGCCGGTGCATAGTGCCGGCAAACTTTCGAGGCTACTGGTAGGTGCAATGTCAGCTTCTTTGCAAAGTTGCTTGATAACCACATCCGGTTCAGCAGCGATATGCAGATCAGCCCTGACATTTGCCTGATGATCCATGCTCCAGCCATTGTGGATCTGATGATCGAGCGAAATCTGCACAATCTTTGCATTTTCCGCCCTAGGCCCCGCCTGCTTCAGAGTACCCGCAACATCGACCCAGTCAAAACTGACGATCAGGTCAGCATCGTTCAAGACACGAGCTCCTTCTGGCGACATAAAGAAGCCAGGAGCACCGGTATGAAGCGCGTGATCCGTCGGAAATGCGGCCCCAAGCTTGATGTCGGTCAGGACGCGGGCATCGAATGCCTCTGCCAGTGCGACGCGGCGCGTCCAATCTTTCTCGTCGCGCGAAACGCGGCCCATCAGGAACACTGGCGCTTTCGCCGTTCGAAGCATCGTCTGCAATTCGATCAAAGTTTCGCGTGATGCAGCAGGCTGTGCCGGCAAGGCATGACGACTGACATCAGGAAGCTCTATGGGCTCGACGACCTCCTCTTCCTGTACCGAAACGTCAAAACAAACGTAAACTGGCGCCATCGGAGCCGTTTTTGCAATTGTTGCCCCGCGCATCATGGCTTCAAGCGATGCACGAATAGAAGCGGGTTGATCATCCCATTTGACATAGGGGCGCACCAAAGCGGCCTGATCACGGGATGTATGAATCCAGTCAATCCATGGACGCCGCTCGGCCGCGTCGACGGGACCGGTGGCACCAAACACCAAGACAGGCACACGATCACACCAAGCGTTATAAATCGACATGGCGGCATGCATCAGCCCGACATTGGCATGAACGATGGCCGCCATTGGGCGTCCTGTAACCTTCGCCCAACCATGCGCGATCGCAACCGTATGCTCTTCATGGAGGCACAGCAGCATTCTGGGATCTTCATTCCCAAGATGGTTGACCAGACTGTCATGCAAACCGCGGAAGCTTGATCCGGGATTAAGGGCAACAAATTCGACATCAAGGGCACGCAACATCTCTGCAATCAGGTCACTACCCCATACCCCTTCCGATCCTGACGCGACAGGATTCTCGACCTTTTCCATTTTTCCTCCCGGACTTTTCAGTGCTTTATCAAAGCAATTTAGAATTTTTCTTTTTAAATACTTCGATATCTAACATTATGTCAAACGGGATTTCCCCGCGAACAGGACAGATGTCACAAAGGAGCTACAGATAGGCTTTGGATTGCAATACGCCGTCGACCCAAAATGACTGTTCTAGAGATCACCAACCCCTGCTTACTGATCAGCAGCCCCCAACAGAGCGAGAAACATGAAGAAACTAAATTGGCTAACGATTTATGCCCTGATACTGGCCGTTTTCTTTGTCATCGGCGGCACGATGAACTTGCTCGCGTCTGATGCAACGCAAGCAGATTACGCAAAATGGGGTTACCCGACATGGTTTCCATACCTCACCGGAACCCTGGAGTGGGCAGCAGCCATACTTCTTGTGTTTCGCGCGACACGCCTACTCGGCGCAGCATTGGCAGGAAGCGTTATGATCGCGGCAGCTGGAACGCTCATCCTGAACGCCGAATACGCCCACAGCATCGCACCAATAACGGTTCTGATCCTCGTTGCGAGTTACGCGATTATTCATGCCAAGCATGGACGGTGAAGAAAGAAGCGATACATCAAAGAGCCACTTATGTGACCTGAAGGCTCAGCAACCGGGCAGCATTGTTGCCTTGGTTTCCAATGCGAGAATGCTCGAAAACCCCGAATTATGACAAACAAACAGCAGCCCCGACGCATATATGCGTCGGGCTTAGGCAGCTGTCACGTGCCACAAAAGCTGACATCCGGTATGTAGCGAAATCAACAACTTGGCGTTTCAGATTGCCAGATAAGTTGACAGGGATTGACACACAAGCTGACAAAAATCTGCAGAATTGACAGAAAAGCTGACATTTTTCTGATTGGCTTGAATGCTGCTCCAACGGAAGGGGGGCAAGCACTATGGGCAAAAGCTACCGCAAATTGTCCGTCCATCATCACACATATATAACGGCAATTATCTTGTCGAAACGAGCACCCTAAAGCTTTTCAACCAAGATCGAGCCAAAATCACTGCAAGACAGCGTCCCGCCAAGGTCAGTTGTTCGCGTGTTCGGACTTTTGAGCATTTCAGCAATTACAAGATTGAGACGGTTGGCAGCCTTCTGCAAATCGTTGCGTCCGGCTTTTGCTCCCTTCCACTCCAGAAGCAATGCAGTCGACAGCAAAAGCGATACGGGGTTGGCGATATTCTTGCCCGCAATATCCGGCGCGGAACCATGCGACGCCTGCGCAATCGCATTTTCATCACCAACATTAAGTGATCCCGAAAGACCAAGCCCGCCTGCAAGCTCGGCCGCCTCGTTTGAAAGGATATCGCCGAACATATTGGTGGTGACAATCACATCAAACGCTTCGGGGGTTCTAACCAGAAGCGACGCCATAGCATCAACATGTTCTTCACGAACTTCAAGCCCGCCTTGCGTTGCGGCTGCTTTTTCTGCTTCGGAAAGGAAAAGACCGTCGCTCAACTTCAAAACGTTGGCTTTGTGGACAATGGTCAGGTGCCCCCGACGCTTGTCGGCAAGTCGCGCCGCGTAGGCGGCAACACGGTAACTGCCCTGACGTGTTACCTTGCGCGTGGCAAGCGCAAGATCAGGCGTAGGCATCACCTCGCCAGTTCCAGCATACATTGTGCGATCTGCATAAAAACCTTCTGTATTTTCACGCACAATCACCAAGTCCATGTTCGCAACAGCCGAAGGAAGGCCCTCAAACACCTTTGAAGGCCTTACATTGGCATACAAATCCAGATTGATGCGCAATGCCGCCGATGGGTTGATCCCGCCCTTGTCCGCCGGTGGGTAATGCGCGGTATCAACCGGTCCGAGAATAGCCAAATCGGCTTTCCGCACACGTTCAATCAGTTCTGGCGTAATGGTGGCGCCATGCTTTTCAAGCGACGTAAATCCGACGTCTTCATTGCTAAATTTTAGTCCCAGGGAAAACGAACGGTCCAATGCCTCCAGCACTTTGCGCGTGGCAGACGTAATTTCCGACCCGATCCCATCGCCCGGCATCAATACAACATCCATCAACCCGCAACCTCCGTCAGAATATTTTCAGGGACAAGGACCCTACCTTCAAACAACCGGCGCGCCGTGCGGATCACGCCACCCGATATCACTGAAAGATTTGGACCCGACCCTTCGATGGTGAGTTCCACGGCAATCACGCCACTTGGATGTTCGATCTGGATCCATTGCTGCGGCTGAGCCTTAAGTTCGATCATACCATCAACGATGCTTCCCGAAAGTGACGCGCAACTGGCAACACATATCGCCCCGGTCACCGCATGGGTTGCATGGCAATTATGCGGAACAAAGTAACGTGATGTAATATCACCACCTTTTGTTGGTTCCGACAAAATTGCCATTTTGGGGACGACCTTACCAGCACAGTCGCCCAGTCCCATCAATTCCGATGCCTTGCGACGCACGGCTTCCATCCGGGCAATCAGTTCCGTATTGCCGTCAAGCTGTGCCTTGGTTTCGTTCCCCTTAATCCCAAGATCACGGGCCCGAAACATCACCATCGGCACCGCCACATCAATACAGGTCACTTCAAGCCCGTCGATATAGTTGATCGGCTTGCCGGTTGGCAAAAGCCGTCCGGTTTTGCTGCCCATGATATCCTTGAACCGCAATATCAAGGGCGACGCAGTACCAGGTACGCCATCAATCGCAGCATCACCGCTATAGGTCACCTTACCGCCGGGCGTGGCAACCAGCACGTCCACCAATGCACCGACATTTTGGTTGTAAATCCGCACCAAGGTTTGATCACCCGTGACCGGCACCAAACCGGCCTCGATCGCGAATGGTGCAACCGCGGCGGTCATGTTTCCGCAATTCGGATTGACATCAACCTCGGCCTTGTCAATGGCGACCTGTGCGAACAGGAACTCGACATCGGCGTCCGGTCGGCTGGATGGCGCAACAATGCAAGATTTGCTGGTTAACGTATCGGCACCGCCAATACCATCAATCTGACGTTTGTCGGGCGACCCCATTGCCGCAAGCAAGAGGCGATCGCGCATTGCGACATCTTCGGGCAAATCACTGGCCAAAAAGATCGGCCCCTTGGAAGTGCCGCCACGCATAATCACACAGGGAACGGCATGTTGGTCATTCACAATCATGGTATTTTTCATGTCGATCACCCCAGCGGCCAGGGAAGTTCAATCAGGTCCTGAAGCATCCCTGCCGGGAAATCGAGAACCAGCGACCATGCAAGAATGCAAAGCCCGATAACCGCCAACCCGGTCAAAAGCAGTGTCAGAAGCCAGGACGCGTTGGCCTTGATCCGGAGGAAGGCAATAAAGAAGCCGGTAATTGCAATCAGGAACCCAAACACCGCCGTTCCGACCACCAAGCCTGCAACCCACAGCACGTAGTGCCAAAGACCGGCGGTTGGTTTCACATCCTGATGATCAAGATCATATTCATGGTCGAAATTGGCGGCATGTGAGGCGGGTGATGACACCAGCTGCCAAATCAGGATGGCCGACGCGATCAACATCACAACCGACACAGCACCGGTAAAGACGCTGCCAAGGAAGGAATGCTGGGTTGCATCCCAAATGCCAAAAGCAAAGAAGGCAAAAAGTCCGCCAGCAAACATGATTTGCGGCCAGCGTTTCGGATTATGCGAATGGCTGCTTTCTTCTTCTTCAACCGGGTTTGCCGGGTGTTTGCGCATGCCCATCAGAACCGAAATGATGGTCAGGGCTGCGATAATCAGCACACCAGGGCGTGTCAAAAATTCCCAATTGTAGAATTGCAACGCCTGATAAAGGTAAGTCTCGGTATTGGAAGCAAGGACAAAGCCGATCAAAAATGCCGGACGCGGCCAGCCAAAGCGCTTCATCAGCACACCAAGAACACCAAGCACCAACAACGCAATCATGTCTGACAGCGAACGCGTTGCCTGAAACGCGGCAAAGCAGATCACTGTAATCATGAACGGTGCAAGATAGCCGTATTTGATGGTCGTCAGACGGGATACAAACGGTGAAATCAGCAACGCGCCACCGGCACCAACCACGTTGGCAATCGCAAGCGACCAGATAATCGTGTAGGTGATATCAAGGTCACGCCCGACCATTGCAGGGCCGGCTTCAAGACCAATCAGCACCATCCCGCCAAGGAAAACAGCCATGCTGCCCGAACCGGGAATACCAAACAGCAAGGTCGGGACAAGCCCACCGCCTTCCTTGGCATTATTGGCACTTTCCGGCGCCAGAACACCTCGAATGTCGCCCTTGCCAAACTGGGATTTGTCTTTTGCAGTCTGGACGACATGACCATAGGCAATCCAGTCGACGACACTTCCGCCAAGACCGGGCAAAGCGCCAACGATACTGCCAAGACCGGCGCAACGCAGGCAAAGCCATTTATGACGGATCATATCGCGAACACCGTCCCGCCATCCGAGACCGAGGGTGCCCTTGTCTGAAATAGATCGATTTTGCCGGCAAAGATCGATGATTTCTGGAAACGCGAACATGCCCAGACCGACGATGACAAGCGGCAGGCCATCCATCAAATAAACGGAGTCAAAACTCATGCGGAGTTCGCCGGTCGCGGGTGCCGCGCCAAGTGCGCCCAACAACAAACCAAGGCCCGCAGCAATAACGCCCTTTGGCAGGCTCTGACCGGCAAGAACGCCAACCATCGACAAACCAAGAACAGCCAGCATGAACAGCTCGGCCGAGCCAAATGCCAGAATAAGAGGCCGTGCAATCACAACGAAGCCGGTAAGGATAACGGCCCCAACCAGACCACCGACCAATGATGCCGAAAATGCAGCGCCCAGCGCCCGGGCACCATGGCCCTTTTTCGCCAATGGAAATCCATCAAGAACGGTTGCCTGTGATGCACTTGATCCCGGTATCCCCATAAGGACCGAAGTAAAGGTGTCCGAGGTTGGGATAACCGCGACAAGACCGATCAGCATGGCAAGGGCCGAGATTTGATCCATGCCATAGATGAAGGGCAACAGAAGAGACAGCCCTACAATTCCACCCAAACCGGGCAAAATACCAACAACCATGCCCATTCCAACACCCAGCAAAAGATAGATCAGATGGGTTGGTTGCGCGAAATGAGCCAGCGCGGTCATCATTGCATCAAGCATTTGGAAACTCCGTCAAAAGACAAAGTTCGCCCGTTCCCTTAAAACGACCAGACAGTCGAAGGGTGAAAAAAGCGGGGTGGACTAGGCCACCCCGATCAGGATACGGGAGACTTCAGATTTTAATTAGAACTGCACCGAATACTTCTCGGTCAGCCATTTTTGGACCCACTCACGAGCATCTTCAGGAACGTTTACAGCCGTGCGGAAAATGCGTTCTGCAGGCTCGCCAACGATCTGTTTGTACTCGCCAAGGGTTGCCTGTCGATCAGCCACAAAGCTCTCATCTTCGGTGGCAAGCTGTGCCGCGTCACGATACGCCTGGACGATTTCTTCAGGTGTGTCTTTTGGCAAAAAGACCATCTTCTGTGCAGGGAAACCGGCGATGAAGAATGCTTTGTACGCTTCCCATGCCGGGCCTGAAGGCTTTTCACCCTTCATTTTCTCATATGCTTCCGGGAAGCTCGGCAGATCAGGGAATGACGGATCGCGTACGATGTTGCCATCGTCATCCAGTGCCCCCCAGGAGAACAACGGAACAGCACTTCCGATATCAACAAGCGGCCGGACGTTGTTAATGAAAGCCGAAGACGTCTGGTAATCGATATTGACCTCGCCGCGCTCAAAGGCAAGACGACCGGCCCCGCGGCCCTTCATGCCAAAGACCGCATCAACATCAAGTCCCAGCAGTTCAAAGGCAAGCAACGGAACGAGATCAAGGGATGTCGCCCCCTGGCTGCCATAGCGCAACTTGACGTTTTCCAGTGCTTTCATGTCGTCGGCCGACTTGAGGCCAAGATCTGAATTCACGTAAACAACACCGCCGGTCGGCGATGCAAGAACAACACGCCAGTCACGCATTTCATATTGTACGCGCTTGTCTCGCAGAAGGTACGGAAACTGGGTAGAGCCGGAAGTACCGATTGCGGTCAATCCATCGGGCTCGGCGCGGGCCTGAAACTGATTGGCACCAGAGGTAGAGCCGCCACCCGGAATGTTCTTGACGACAACAGTCGGGCTTCCTGGAAGGAAGACACTGAAATACGGTGCCCAGAAACGGCCCCAGGTATCAGTCCCACCACCTTCGCCAAACGGAATGATCAGTTCGACGCGGTCTCCCTCGAAATTTGCATCCTGTGCGGTTGCTGTACCGGCAAAGCCAAAGGCAATTGCCGCAGCCGCGCACGCGGACTTGAATGACAGATTAAAGTTCTTTCCCCATGACATTGGGCGTTCCCTCCATAACGGTTGTTTTATCTCGAACGGAAGGAAAGAAACGGGTGACGCAGATCGCGCCATCAATTGTCGATTTCCTCCCATTCAGGCTTTCGGCTGTTATTGTTTTTTTCCGGTCGTTGCCGGGAGTGCCGCTTGCCCCTGAGGGAAAATCTAAACGAAAAAGCTGTCAGTTAGCTGTCGATGGTCAAATTTTTAATTTTCGCAGCTGTTTTCGATGTTATTTAAGGGAAATGCGCATTCTGATCGTAGAAGACAACCTTGTTCTGGCCGATAAAATCGCTGCTGCTCTTCGGCAGACCGATCATGCTGTCGATATGGTTCATGACGGCGAGGACGCGCTCAACCTTGTTCTGCAAGAGACGTTCGATCTTCTGATTCTCGATTTATCACTGCCGGGACTGGACGGAATTGAAATTCTGAAAACCGTGCGAGCACGCCAGATCAATTTGCCGGTTATGATCCTGACCGCGCGCGGTAATCTCGATGAACGTGTTGCCGGTCTGGATGCCGGGGCAGACGATTATATGGTCAAACCTTTCGAATTATCGGAACTCGAAGCCAGAGCCCGGGCTCTTCTGCGACGCAATATTGGCAAGCGCAATCCCTATATCACGGTTGGAAAACTGTCCTTCAATTCGGTCGACAGATCCGTGACCATTGATGGTCAGCCTGTCTCGCTGACGCCGCGCGAACGCGGGGTGCTTGAAATTCTGCTGCTAAATATCAGTCAGGTGATCAGCAAGGAAAAAATCGCCCTGCATCTTTTCGGTTTTGATGATGAAGCCAGCGTAAAATCAATCGAGCTTTACATCAGCCGCCTACGTAAAAAAATTGCTTCAGGTGATGTCGAAGTCCGCACCATTCGCGGACTTGGTTACATGATTGACGAATGAACGAAAACGCCACAGCCATCTCCACTTCTTTACGCGCAAGGCTTCTGCGCTGGCTTTTGCTGCCGGGTCTCTTGCTGACCTTCGGGCTATTGGCAAAAAACTACCTGACCGTCAGTGAAATGGCCAACCGCATACAGGACCGCCTGCTGGTCGCGCTGGCGGTGACCATTTCCGAACATGCGATTAATTCCGGCGGGGATCTGTTGTCGCGCGATATTGAATTGTTGCTTGAACAATTCACCCGCGAAAACACCTATTACCGCGTTCAGGGCCCGGACGGGGCGTTTGTGACAGGTGATTTCGGCCTCCCCCGCCTGCCTGAAGGCGTAACGCTGGAACCCGGTGTTCCCCATTTCTATAATGCCCATTACCGTAACGAGGACGTGCGCGCGGTCACCATGAAGTACCTGGTCGCCAATCCATCCTCAAACATCTACGGATGGGTGACCATTGATGTCAGCCAGACCCGTCGCGAACGCGACAATCTGATTTATGACGAGCTGCTGGGATCGACCACAGACTTTCTGGTTTTGATGTTTCTCGGCGGCGTTTTCGCGTGGATCGGTGTTTCACGCGGGCTTGCACCACTCAGAAGACTGCAACAGGCAATCCGGCGCAGATCAACGGATGATTTGCGCCCGATCCGTCATGCCATGCCCAAGGAAGTCACCGAGGTCGTCAAGTCTCTCAACGCGCTTCTGGCACGTCTCGAAAGCTCCATCACGGCCAATCAACGGTTCATCGCTGACGCATCACATCAGCTGCGCACTCCTCTTGCGACGGTGCAGGCCGAAGCCGAATGGGCCTTGCGCAATGCAAGCAACCCGGAAGACCGGCAGGCACTTGAACGTATCGTTGACCAAACACGACAAACGGCAAGATTGGCCAGCCAGCTTCTCAATCTTGCACGGGTATCCCCCGAAGGCCGAAAAGCTGTTCGCTATGTGAAAACCGATCTTCTAGCACTTGCTGCGTCGGTAACATCTGGCATGGTCCGTCAGGCAATCCGCCACGATATTGATCTTGGCTTCGACGATCAAAGCGAAGGCATGAACTGCCAAATAGAAACCGGGAACGAGGTTCTGCTTCAGGAAATGCTGAGCAACCTGATCGATAATGCCATTGTTTATGGCACGCCCGGCACGATCGTCACGGTTCGGCTGATTGGGGGTGGCGTTGCTGTTGGTCCGGTTCTGGAGGTCGAAGATAACGGCCCGGGGATACCGGAAAAGGACCGGGAAGCCGTTCTGGAACGTTTTGTGCGACTGGACGAGCAAAATGGTCAGGGCTGCGGGCTGGGGCTTGCGATTGTCCGGGAAGTTGCCGATGCACATCGTGCACGCTTAACCCTCGAAGACGGTGAGGACGGCAAGGGACTTAAGGTACGGATCGAGTTCCCGCTTTAGCCGCATTGTTTTCGTGCCAATGTGGGAAAAACCAAAGGCTGGCACATCGTCTGCCAGCCTTTGATGCCATGAAAGTCAGGCAGTTTTCTTGTTCTGACACACACCGACGATCTGTTTGTGATCATTCTTCTCGACGGCGAATACAATCAACGCAATCAATCGATAGAACCCGTGGATAAATTTGCCATAGGGCATCGACAGAAACAGAGTCATCACAACGCCAAGATGAAGGCTCAACATCATCCCGACATAGGGCGTATCACGCACAACCATCAGGCAAAGTCCGGTAAGGCTGGTTAAAAACAACAAAACCAGAAAACTGACATCCATGCCCTTGTTCGTTTTGCCCTTTGGCGCGGCATCGGCCTTGATCTTGAGCATCAAAAGACCAGCCGGTCCGACAATAAGTCCAATCCCGCCAACAATACCAAACAGCTTGGGCAAGCTTACATACCCATAAGGTGCCGGAAGATCGAAACCATAATGCATTATTGTGGCGGTCGATGTCGCAGCAAAGCACAACATAAAGCCCCAGAATGTCATTTGATGGAACCAGCGCCTTGCCATCGACGGGGTTTCACTTGGATATGAACATCCCTGACCATTACCGCCATCAAGGTATTTAAGTGAAAGCGCATCCTTAACCCCCTGCAGGACACGAGGGTAATCAAGCCTAAGCGGGCTTGGCAAATTCATGGTTCGCCAGAACTTCACAACCGATCCCACCAACGCCAGAAAGACAAATCCGCCAACGACGCCAAACAGTGTCGCCAAGACATTGTGCGAGATAACGCCGTAAAATGCGTTTTCATGGGCGGCAAAGAAATCAACCCCGGTCAAAATGGCTGTGGCACCAAAGAACAGCGTGATAACGATGACAGAAAGAAGACTGACCCAAAGGCCATTATTGGCAAACAACCGGCCCATAAAGCCCGGCCAGGCATAGACCCCATAGTTTTCCTGACGGAGCTCGGCCATTGCCGCCGGCACATTCAGCTGAAACTCATGCGGCGGCGCATATTGGCAATTGTGGTAGCAAGCCCCGCAGTTGTGGCAAAGGTTTGCCAGATAATCGAGCGTGTCCGAATTGAATTCCAAACGCAGCTCCATGGCCTGGAAAACAGCGCAATGCCCCTCGCAATAGCGGCAGGCATTGCAGATCGTCATCACGCGGGCGGCTTCGGTTACTTTATCGGTTGAGCGCATAATCAGCAGCCTCGCTTCCTGCAATTCGTCCAAATACATTGCCAATCGTCATGCCAATCCCGGCAAGATATCCT
>Ga0208684_1000293_pt1 | contig 41350 bp, 25 predicted proteins | sample MalvireepMed_b05_FD_184245 | JGI IMG/M metagenome (GOLD analysis project Ga0208684, IMG submission 184245) | Marine viral communities from the Global Malaspina Expedition - Malaspina viral metaG DeepMed_b05 (SPAdes) (version 2) | ecosystem: Environmental > Aquatic > Marine > Oceanic | place... | reverse complement strand
TTGATTAAATAACAACATTTACTCTCCAGACCAATCTATAAAATTTGTGTCAATTTGAATACCCAGATTAGGATTATCTCCACAGGCCATACGCCCCATTATGTATCCAACGTGCATATTTCCAAGGATAACTTCAACAATTTCCTGTGGCATAGCATCTCTAGCAAAACCATAATAGGAAACTGATAAGTGCCTTATCTCATCAGTTTGCATAAAAGTTTGCAATGATAAATCCTTCTCTAAATCTTCTAATGAATGTATATAATCACAGGCTCGTTCAAATAATGTCTTATCAATTTTCTTAACTTCGCTAGATGAATCCATAAAATCAAACCTTCTTATTCTCAGTGGAGTATACAGGGAACCCATCAACTATCTCTGATGTGTAATCCTTAAAAAGATTAGGCCAACTCTTAATCGCTATGTCAGCTACTTGAGAAAATACAAGCCTAAGTTCCTCTTCAGCGGATGGGTCTGTACGCATCTCAATAACATGACGTAACGTTCTCATATTAGTAGTCCATCCAATATTAGTAGATAACCCAATTGGAGCAAGTCTACGCATAGCCGATGTAATTTCTTTCTTCTCTTGAAATGAATCCAAATGGTCTAAATCAAAAATATCTGCCATCTCTTTCTGTAGCTCAGACAATTCCTCAAAGGTTTTTACAAAGAGACTCATAGCCTCTTCATTCTCTTGAATACACAACGGCGCATAGAAATTCAAATCAGTTAAACGCACGTACCGCAAACTTTCTTGAGACATAGCCGTTCCTACACGATGCCTAACCAATTCATGAGTAAATACCCGGCTAACATCACAAAAGAAGAAATTAACTACGCCATGTTCTAAAACGCTCCCATCGCCTTTAGCGATAATATTCGACAGATAAGACTCGTTAGAAGAACGTACTCTCGTAATATTCGGGTTTAAGGTAGTCCCAAAACTTTTATAACAGGCTCTCCCATAGATTTCGGTTAATGCTTCAATATCTGTCGGTGCGTCAGTAACCCATTCGGGTACGCCTAAATGAGATAATAAGGATTCTACGCCAGCAACATTAACTCTTGATTCCCCAACCAAAAACACTTTTGGGGCAATTTCATGCGACATACTACCACCTAGCACAATTTATTTATAGCGTAGAGATTAAAAATCACTTGTCTTCCACCTACTAACTGCTATGTCACAATATTGAGGGTCTATATCTATGCCAATTGATTTAAATCCTTCGTTACGGGCAGCTAAAAGTGTTGTACCAGAACCTAAAAATGGGTCAAGAATCACACCACCGGGTGGAGTAATCAATCTACATAAATATCTCATTAACGCTAGTGGTTTCACTGTAGGGTGATTATTCCCTTCGCCACGTTCAGATTTTGATGCTTTAGCACAGTAAAAAAATCTAGCTGCTGAACCATCATCGTTATAAAATTCATGTCTACCTACTCTGGTAGTTTCAGATTTATGGAATGAATTTCCAGCATAGGGGTTAAATTCTGTATTATGATTTTGACTTCGTGAGTCTTTTCTATCAGGAAACAACTCCACCACTTCGTCACTACCATCATGAATTAGGTTGGCAGGAAAACGACCTTCCTGTTTCATACCAGATTCAACTATATGTTTTTTTTCTGACCAATCTTCTGTATGAAAATTTCCACCTCTAATATCTGCTCTTGGTAATTTAGCTCTAGCTATACCTTTCTCAAATGAATCATCACCATCTGGATAGCTAACCCTACAAGCATCTATATTCAAACCACCTGTTCCATGTTTTAATACATTAGCTGCTACTGTTTTTTCCAACAATGATTTACGGGCCAAGATTATAGGTTCCCATGCTGGTTTTTGAGTGCAGTTCCCCAACCTTCCCATTGTTTTGCTTCTTCAGTGGCTGAGACAGTTATAGTTGGAATACGTCTACCTTGCATACCTGTTTGAATAGATGTATCTTGCCAATTATTATAAGTAGATAAAATTTGCCCACCTTCTGGAGTTTGATATTGACCAATAACTTCCCGCTTCGCTCCCGCTATCTTATCTATAGCCTTACTTACATCCAAGCTCTTTGGAAACCCAGTACCATACACCCACATTAAAGTATCTCTGATTTCAAATCCTGCATCTTCAATAGCTACCATTAACCTATGATGAGTACGAGTACCACCAAACGCTAATAAATGCGCTCCCGGTTTCATAACATCTTTAATACTAGTCCAGTAACTAACTCCCGGAACACCATAATCCCAATCTTTTCCCATAAATGAGAGTCCATATGGAGGGTCTGTTACTACAGCATCAACACCTTTAGAATATTTCAAATCCTTACAATCACCACATAAAATAGCTGTGAAATCATCTTTATAAATTACTTCCATCTCTCACCTCAATTACTCAATATTTATTTATTAGAATATCAATACTTCATTAGCATAGCAAGATTCATTATTCCTCTTTATTCAATACATCTACAGATGCCATTTTCTCATGTCTAATTTTCCAAATATGTCGGATACTGCACTCTCGTGAACAATGTATGTTTTTATATCCTCTACGTTTCTGAGCATTAAATATAGCTTTAGACCATGTTACATCCACATTACAAAAACTACACTTAAAAGTTATGCTGGAATTTTTTCTCCGACATTCTGGGGAACAAAATTTACGAGAGTACGCTACACGGATACTACAAACAGCACATAATTTTGATGTCTTTCTCGCCTTTGTAGGTAACCCACGCTTTTTGAGAATTTGTCTAACACGCTCTCTTGTAACCCCGACCTCTTTACCGATAGCATCCAGAGTCCACTCAGGATGTTCCTCCCGAAAGGTAAAAATTTTTTGCTTGTTTACAACCTTATCCATGAATTCTTTTCCTTATGTCCTAGAAGACACCACCCCTTTATCAAGATGTTCCTTAAATACTACCAAAAATAGAATAGGCTGTCAATACTACTTAAAGGGTATCTGATACAGCCATGTAACAAGCTCTTCTTCGGATGTACCAAAAATTGTTTGGGATGGTGGAGAATCATAACCTAGTTGTAAGGCATATTCATCGTGACTAACCAACGTTCCATTCATGATAATTGGCATACCATTAAAATTTAGAACATTAGCGGTATGAAAATGTCCTAAAACAGCAGCATCAAAATTCTCTATAAATTTCCAATGCTCCATCTTTTTTATAACACTTCCAAATGGAAATCCACCATAACTTTTAATGGTATCCCCATGAGTCACCAAAAATTTATGGTTCATTACATCGGCTATGGAAAACGCTACCCGATTTATATGTGGTGGCCTATGGAAAAATATTCTCTCTTGATTACTCTTCAAATTCTCCATCAAATTAACACGAACTAAATCCCAATTTGAACCAGCACTGTAAAGTTTATCTAAATTACCATGATTACCGGGAGCATCATGCCAATGGACTTCATCAAATATACCTAATAGTTTATCTATCAATTCTCCCATGACATTAGTTGATATAGCTAATTGCTCTGGAATACCAAACTCAAAATCATTCATTCTTCCTTGCTGGCCCACACGTTCCCCATGAACATTATCACCAGCATCAAACACATGAATAATCCTCAGTGCTGAATCATTACGATGCAAACGAACAATATTATTAACAGATTCATATAGTTGAAACATTCTATCGGTATATACATGAGAATCAAACGTAGGTGTCCTTCTGCCAATATGCAAGTCTGAAAGAATTAAACAAACACGTTCTTCAACACCAAAATTACTATCTAATTTTGGTGCGGAAATTCGAGATGATGGAACCAGAAGTCGTTGAATTTTTTCCTCCATTGTTTCTTCAACAGTAGCCTCAGACTGTATCAATTCTCTAAATGAAGAGTTATATATAGCATTTTTTATTAATCTACCTTCGGGACTATTTCGTTTTATCCATGAATAAATTGTGGCTTTATTAACCCCAATCTGGTCAGCGACTTGGGAAATACTCTTCCCAGTCAACACCTCTTTCACAATAAGATACGCTATTTGAGATTTTTCCTCTGCGGTGAACAATCTTGGTGTTTCCAAAATAAATACTCTCCAAAAAATACCATAGTTATAACTCTCTCCCTTTAAATATAGCTACCATAGTTTTGGACATGCCTTTAGCTGAACATTCTCTGGAACAATAATTTCGACCTTTGTATCTAACATCATCAACTTGTTTTAATACAACAGTTCTTCTCCTAAAAAAAACTTGATAACACGTATCACACATCAATGACATATACAAATAATGAAACCAACAATCCTCTGAACAAAACTTTTTTGAAAGTTGACCAACAATAGATAATCCACAACTCTTACATGGATGAGATGAAACAATTCGTTTAGTTTCTACGTGATAAACAGAACAAATTTGTCTAACTCTCTCCCCACTAATACCAAAAATCTCTCCGATTTTTCGGAGAGCCATTTTTGGATTACTTTCCTTAAATTCAACTATGTGAAGAGAGTTAACTTTCAATAGTAATTTTTATCCTCTACTTATAAATACAGGAGATAGGATATTCTCACAATCTAGAAAAGACCCCCAGTTGCTCCCCCATGAAGTGATAAAATTATACTACTATTTATCGGAATTAACAAGGAATGTCCGATATACTCGTTCCTACAAACTCTAGTTTAATCTAGCCATTTATATTATCTCCATCTTCGTCAAGTATATACCATTCACGCAACAGCCAATCTGTGGAGTCTGTGTCGGGGTAATGCTCTTCAGCATAGGCATTGGCCTTCTCATCGCTATCGGCGTATACTGTATCGAATGGTGGTTCCCAATCCCCAGTTTCACCATTCATTGTAACGAGCTGGTATTCTTTCATATTGTTTACTTCATCGTCACTCAGATTTTCTCGCTCTTTTGCATTCATTAGTCTTACTCCTTAATTCTTGCTGGTCAAGTAATCGATTACATCGTCAAGCATGTTCACATCCAAATCACCCTCTTTTCCATCAAGTATAGCACCCACGACTTTCCGCTTTTTCTCAATCAAACTCCAGATGAAATTGTCGATGGTGTTCTTTCCAAGAATGTAGTAGCAGTTGACCGCATTCTTCTGAGTGTTCCGATGGAGTCGAGACTCTGCTTGGTCATGCGTGGCAGGATTCCAACCCAAGTCTACAAACAAGGCATTTGAACCAGCCGTTAGAGTTAATCCTTCCGATGCCCCCTTGAGAGAGCATATGACCAGCTTTTCATTCGGGTCATTCTGGAATTTGTTCTTAGCCTCATTTTTCTTCTGAGCATTATCCGAACCTAGAATCGTAAGCGCATCAGGATATTCTTCAATCAGCATATTCTGAACAGCCCTGCTATCGGAGAACACCACCAATTTTTCATCAGACTCTAGGAAATCTGCAATCCAAAGTTTGATGTTGTTCATCTTTCCCCGAACACATGCGTCTTTCAGAACGTTGATGCGTACTAGATGTTCTGCACGAGAAGCACGTTCTGCACTCGCCATTCCTTTATTCTCCAACAGCCACTCAATCAAATTTGCCTCAATTCGATTGTACTCAGGACGGTTATCGATATTGCTTGGAACCACTGAAATCGTGCGGTCTGGCAAATCAGGTAGAGCCTCTGCTTTAGTAATACGGTTGTAAACCGTAGAGGTCAGTTTAGCGTGTAATTCCTCTAGGTTACTCGCACCGCTATAATCAGTTCCCCACCGGGAAACTTTCGGGTCACAGTACCTACCGATGAATTTTTTGATTCCACCGAAATGCTTGATTCCATTCATGGCCTGTAGCTGAGTTACCAACTCAACAGGCTTGTTCATGACCGGGGTTCCTGACAGTAAGAACACGTAGGGAATCTCTCTAACAATCTTTAGTGAGCTAGATGTGCGCTTCGCATTACGAGTCTTGATTTTGTGAGACTCATCAAGAATTGCACCTTTGAAACCAGCGTGTTCAATTGGGGCAAGGTGTTTGGTCAGAATATCATAGTTTATAATGGTGAAATCAGTGTCACCGTATTTTCCAAGTGCCTTGCCACCATTCAAAACCTTGAAAGTCTTGTTTGGCAACCACTTCTCAATTTCTTCGGCCCAAGTGTATTTCATGGAAGCGGTGGTCACTATCAATGCTGGATACGCATCAGCAGAATGAATCGCCACTAGGGAAGTAGGAGTTTTCCCGGTTCCCATGTCCCACCCTAGCATGGCCTTCTCTTTCTCAACCAACCATTTTGCCCCAATTTTCTGAAAGGGGTACAAATCCAAACCTACCCCATATTCATTCAAAGATGGGGAATCAGCTTTTTTTACTGCCTTTACTGAAAGAGCAGACTTGGAAGCATCCCGAACCGCATCGGTTGCCTCAAAGGGAAATTCCCTTGCAACCTCAATAAATCTAAGAATTGAATCCTTGCGAGTCTTGTCAAAATACCAGAATTTGTCAGATGGATTCCACCTTGCACCGGGAATGGTCTTGACCGCCACAACCACCGCCGGGTCATACGGGAACCGCAAGATGAAATCACCACCATCTATTACCACCGTCCGAACCGCAGTCTTCCGACCAACAGAAATTCTGGCAGTCTTGTGAACCTCAATCTCACCATCAGTGAAATCGGGGGTGGGAATGGAAGCAAAATCGATTCCAAATCCAGCCAGTTGGCCCTTATATTTCCGAACCATTTTGTAGGTGGCCTTGACCATTTTAGGAGTCCAACGGTCAAACGGCTTGTCAGCCAGTGAGTGACCAAAACCAGCGTCAACACCATTGAACCCTGTACCATCAGTGGTACTAGCGTAATCACATACTCCAGCGAGTGCGCTTACAGCATCATGAAGGACTCTCCACTTGGAAAGGTCGATGATTCCGGTAGAAGTAATGGTCATTGAATTACCCTCTCTCTTTTAGCCCTAGTCTCTGACTCCAAAGTAATTGTATCACCATAAACGTCTATTGTCAATAGCAATAAGCAAAAAAATTTTGAGAGGTTAATTAATCAATAAATCTTTAGGTAGTCATAAATCCTCAATAGAATCTAAATCTTTGATAGCTACATTATACATATTGGCTTTAACTCTGAATCGATTGCTAGGGTCTATATCCCCCATTCTATAAAATTTTGCTATCTTAAAATAGCTTTCTCGTTCCTTTTGCCCCACCACCCAAATATTGCGTAAATTCTTATACCTTAAAACCTCATTACGGTCTGGAAAACTAAAATCAAATTGTAAACTTACAAATATATATGCATCAGGATGTTGATGGGTACTTGTTTCGGCTACAGACGCATCATAATTAGGGAGAGGAACAACAGTTCTTCGTTTAGTTTTTATCTCTATAGTTTTCTCTTTCTTTGAATCTCGTATAAGATGACGCACTGAAGTATTTTTCAATATTTGGTCATGATTAAAACTATCAGAAATAATTTCAGACCCCAACCAAGAGGCTACCGACTCTTCCCCTAAATATCCAGCAATATTACCCACACCACCTGTAATAGAATTATTTAACTTACCTAATTTTTCTGCTTTCCTTATAGCTGAATCAATCATTTCTCTAGTACAAGGTATTCTAAACATCATCTGAATCATCCGAATCAAGCTCAATCCCATCATCTGGATTAAATATAGAATTGGCTATAGCTCTACACAATGCCAAATCTATAGATTCACCCTCTGCATAATATTCACCACCCCAATACGTGTAAACTGTGACATTTCTCATGCCTTTGATATTATGAGAAATAGATACTCTCAATGTATCTATCACATTCAACAATTCAAAAACTAATTTAGGAACATACCCCAAATCACAACAGGTAGAACACACTGAAGGTTCATGAGTAGAACATTCTTCCCTAAAACCAATAAACTTTTCTGCCAATTTCCATCTGAGTTGGTCTACCGTTTCCATGAAAATATCCCCTAACCTACTCCGACTCTAAAATTTTCATACTAAGTGCGCCTAATAGAGTAATACAACCTGTTGCAATATCAGTCATCCCATTAGAAATAGAATAAAAGGAGATACCACCTAAAAGCACCATTCCCAAAAAGATTTGTGGACGTAGCTTATTTCTCATCCACAGGATTGCCATCCTCATCAACCATCATAAGAATGTCTGTATAAAATTGTTTCATAATGTCTTGACGTTCCTTTTCATTGTCAGAAACGTCCCAATCATCATCATCAGATTTTTCCAGCCATTCATTTAGATGTCCCAGCGATGTTTCCATAATATCTCCTTTTTTAGTAAACAATTCCTCTAACTCGTAGCCCTGTCGGGAAACTTCGGCCCACTCTTCGGCTTCAGACGCACCCGGCATGGCATTAAAATAATCACACACATATTCGGGGTCTACAATCATGTGAAGTTTTGTACACCATCCACCATCAGCAAAAAATTCACAGGTATGACATTCAGCCGCTTCTTTTTCTGATGGTCGATAATTAGATTCCTCCAGTAAAATCAAATTATCCTCAGAGGAGTCTATATCAGACGCATTGAATTTATCTAAGACGTTCATAAAGTGGTTTATACTGTAATCAAACTCATCCTCTAAATCTTTCTCTATTAAGACACTAATCTCACCTATAAGATAGTGAGAATCGCTAATCATTTTAGACATATTCTCAATATCGTCTTCAGTAGAATTCTCTAATTCTATGACCTCTTTTTCTAATCCTAAGAAGGAATCAGTGAGCTTTACGGCCTCAATGACCTTCTCTTGTATTTCCATATCTTCATACTGGCATAATTTAGAAAATGCTTCAACAGACTTCGGACATATATCAAAATTCTGAGTATGGTATCCGTAACAATCTAGTTGCTCAGTAGTAGATAACTCATCCTCAGAAATCGCTTCAATATGGTCTGAAACATCTTCTAAAATAGATGTATTAATATCTTGGAGATTCAGTCCTTGTTTCTCAACAGTAGTAAAATCAGCCTTCAATAAAGGCACACAATTGAAATACGGGCCGGGTTCGACAACTATAGGTATTTCATCGCTAACAAATTTTCGTAGCTCTAGCGATAAAGCATCTGTTATCGAATTTGACCTATCAGCACAGATAATAACTCTGCTTTTATCATCAGTAATTAATGCGCCCCATTCATGTGTATCAATTCGGGTATGTGAAGGCAAATTTTCTTTAAAGACAGGAATACAACTTCCATCTGCACAAGATTTGGTTGCTGCATTTTCACTCTTCAAAATATTGAAAAATGCTCCCTGATTTACCCCTTTTTCACACAGAGTAACTTCAACCAAATCCATCTTATCGACTTGCATAAAAGTTTGGACACCCTTAGTGACTTGTTTGGTGTCCGTAGCATTTCCAGCTATTGAATAAGATTGAATGTTACCCTTATGGATTTCATCAGCAGTTCGTTTCGCAATGCTAATATCATCTCTCAATTCAGAGATAAGCCATAATCCCTTATCATCAACACCGGATTTAAAAACTTCTCCATTCGGAGAGATATACGCTTTTAAAGGCCAACCAATTTGCACATCAGAGTGAAATAATTGAATGTTTTGAAGCCTAATATTTTCCATAAATCGAGAGAATGCCTCAGATAGTGCCTCACTGGTAATTAAATGACCTTCAGAATCTACCATTTCAACAGAAGCTGGCCCACCAACCACAAGTGGGTCTTCTTCAGCATCAAATAAACCTTTAATTTCGGCTTTTCGATAGTATGTACTATCCTCCCCATAATATCGAGCCAATGTAAGCAATTCGGCTGGAGAAGTTAAATCGACCTTATCAAGTTTTTCATATGTTGCAATCGCCTCTGATATATCGTCTTTAGTTGTTCGCCCAACTTGAGGAATATCCTCAATATTAACGGCTTTACGCAAAAACACAAATTTAGATTCATTGACTATGGGAGAATAGTACCCACGATTTGCCTTTCTAACATCACTCTCTTTCTCAAGCCCTGAAAGAGTGTCTAAATTTTCTTTAAAAATACTCCATTGTGCGCCGGGATAAATCTCTTGCAATGTAGAATCACCATTTTGATGAATTTCATTGGCAACAGCGTCAATAGCTATAGATTGTTTTACTAAATTGGGTCTAGTATCATCAAACCATTTCTGAAGATAATGTTTCTCTGGCAAACGAAACATTAAATCATAATAAAGTTTTCCTATCTCATCTTGATTGGAAATCTTTTTGACAATATTACGATAGGTTTTAAGAAAAAAATATGGATTTGACATTCAGCACCAACATAATAACTATCCGAAATTAAAATAGTATACCTCTCTAATGCTACGCTTGAGATACTAAACTATCATACCCAGTAACTCTTAACTAACACCATCTAAAAAATTACTCTGCACTGTAATCCTTAAAATAAAATAGCAATTCATTGCGTTTCCCATAAATAATATCGTTCAATCGCTTTTTCACCGCTGTATATTGCGCCTCTACCGGGAAAGCAATCTCCAGAAGATTATATAAATCTCCAGCCATATTACCATAAGATTCCATAATATGAAGCTGTGCAGGATTCGCACTCTGACTAATATCCTTGTCTGAATTTCTCTGTTGTTGCATATAAAATCCCCTTTAAAGTTGTTCTAATCTTTTGAGATATACTTCCATATCTGTAGGAAGAAAGTGAATTCCTTCCTGTATAGCCCTAGTAAGAAAGAATTGACCCTCAGTAGCATTTTTAGCAGACATAACCCGATAAATTTTATTTTGGCTTCGACCTTTCCCATCTTTGGGTCTAAATCCAATCAATCTAGAAGTTTCGTAGTGTTTAGTATGCCCACTTACATTATGAGAACTCACATAAGTCCCATCTTTTCGTGTATAGCCAGTACGTTTATGGCTTCTTACACGAACATCTTGACTACCAGACCACGACTCCCCCTGAGTACCAAATTCAATATCTGCCGCATAGTCAGCCCTATATCGTATAGAAGCCCCATCTGGTAAAGACTCTACCCCACCAGACTGCTTCAAAAAACCAGTGTTAACTGGAACGAAACACCCTTCTGTATTTTGGGAAATTTGAAAAATACGGTCAGCGTTTGCCTGAATTCCCTTTACGATAGCGTCCATTATAAGTGAATTTAAATCTGCCATCTACAAAGTTCCTAGCAATAATTGATTAACTTTATCCAACTTTTGAGATTCTTCATCGGTCAACCTAAATGGTTTCAACTGTATATCAATCCTAAAATCCAACAATTCCAAAATATCTGATACTTGGTCAATCGTGATATTTCCCTTTCCATTTTCTAAACTAGATATATATGGCTGTGTGACACCCAACAATTTTGCTAGTTGCCACTGATTCAAATTTCTAGTTTTTCTAGCATCTGAGATTGTCTTACCAACCACAACTCTTGCATTATACATATAACAATCCAAATATAACTTGCATTATATCATATAAATAGTATTTGTAATACTAATAAAACAAATCAATTTGGACTCAACTTCAATTTAGCTAATAAACACATTGCTTTTGTCCACGCTAATGGGGTATTCACATTTGGTTCTTTCTCTACACCAACAAAACTTTCAGGGTAATTTTTCTCTTCCAATAATTTAATAGTTCGCCAATCCTTTGGGTCTTCCTCAACAGGGTATAGACCAATCTGATTCATACAGAGTAACATATGGGGGGAAGTCATTCCCCACTCAGCAACTTCTCCCCCCTGTAAATAATACGGGTCATTTACAAATCTCCTAAAACCTACCCAACCTCTTAAATTCCCTAATACCCTGCCAATAATTTGTAGAGCCATAACCCCATCCACAACAGTAAAGGGCCAAATAAGATACAATAAGGATGAATCATATGCTCTATTAGATGTTTCATTCGGCAATAATTTGTATAAAGTTTCATAACCCTTTTCCAATAAAGTTCTAACTTTCTCAGCATCCCAACTAGAACTCCATTCCCTAGAATCTATGGATAGCAATCTTCTCAGACCAGCGACACATATTCCTACACTAGATGCTCGTAATGCTGTCTCCATCTCCCAAAAACCAGAATCTGATTGCTCCCAATATCGCTCCTTGAAAAGAGTAGCGAGAATATTTGCTATGACTCTATCCCAATTCGGCGTAAAAGCATACCCCCTTTCATACGCCTCACAATAAATCCATAAAACCTCTCCTAATGTATCATTTTGTATGTCTGCTGATTCCCCAGTAAGATAATTTGGAACACTTACAGATTTTAAATCACAAGAATAACACACGGCTGGTCTAGCATAATCATTATTTTCAGAAGATACATCCCATAAATCCCCTATGGTATTCAAAGCATCTTGCACTATTTGTGTCTCACCCATCTCCATATGAGTGAGGATAATGAATACAGAATCCCTAATCCAAACCCTATCATTATAATCTCCATTAGAAGAAGCTACCCATAAACCATTGCAAGCAAATTCTTGGAAAAGCATTTACGCTTCTTCTTCCCAAGGCATTATTACATCAAGTGTTCGCTCAAACATATCTTCTCTACCAATAAATCTATTCCCCCTAAATTCCTCCCCACTCTCAGAAGGACTACGAGCAACCGTACATCGACAATTAATATTTCCAACCTGCCATTTCCCATCTACCATCTGTTTGTTATGACTCCACAAAAACCACGCCTCATCCCAAGTCAAAGGATTCCACGCTTGTCTAATTTCTTTCATCTTTCTGCGCCGGGTATCAGGAGTAGAGTTCCAATAGTATTGGAAATAATATAAATCCTCTGGATTTTTAGCCCATCCCCAAAATCTACCTATACCGCTAGTTTGACCAACTTCAGTTCTCGCTATTCGCTCTAACTCAAATCGTCTAGCCGGGGCCACATCACCCATCTGACGCACCAATGCTGGAAGATTAAATACTTCAGTTGGTTCAAAATTTCTATGAATTACCTTCTCATATTGATTCGCTACATCCTCAGAAAATAGAACTATCCTACTACCCATTTTTAATTCAGACTCTCTGAGAAGTTCCAGTACTTTCTGGTCACCCACATCAAGCCTCTGACCAACCGCTACCAAGCCAGCTTCCAGACCACGCTTAAATAGTTCTTCAAACGTCCTGTTCATCAGAGGAATATTTACATCAGCCCATCGAGAAATTACTTCCCGAACCGCATCCACAACTTCTTGCTGATGCTCTGTTCCATCAAGTGTTTCTAAAAATGACTGAACAGCATCCTGAAGAGTGCTGTATAAACGCAACTCAGCAGAACGTCCAATAGTTTTTGTTCCCGGTGGTTGATTTCCCCCAAACACAAGCCCTGCTTTAGAGATGACCTCATCAACCCAATCATAATATTCAAGAGTAGCTATATCTGGTATCGGTGGAAATCCAAGTTGAAGCGGAACGGTGGATTTTTCTAAAGATTCATCACCATTCTTATCACGATGTAAAGCCTCTATTTCCTCAAATGCTTTATCAAGGTCAGCTTCAAAATCTAAATTGTCTATTTCAGGAAATAGATAGTCAGCATTTTCCCCAATTTCTTCTTTATCCTTGTTCATTATGTTTTCTCTTCAAGGCAAAGTATATTTTCCCTCTTTGATAACCCTGAGAGTCCATATGAAGTCTTTTACCAGCACCCCATGAACGTCCCAACATTATTGTCTTACCAAGATGTTTTCCATGTGGTTCATTTAAAGGATTCCATGAAGCAAATTCCCAAGAATGCTCAAAAGAATCTATAGCTTCTAAAAATGGTGTTATGTCTTTATTCCAAATCTTCCCATTCTTGAGCATCGTAGTAACAAATTTTTTAAAATGATTCCTTATATTCTCTCTATCCTTATCATTCGTAAAATCATAGCCTTGTCTAGCCCATGCATACCCACCAATATCCGCATTAGCAGTTAAACCAATACCCCAAACACCATGCTTTTTGTACTCTTCCTCAACATTTTCAAGCAAATCAGAAGCTACGCCTTGATTTTGAGCAATAGGATTTAATACAAATGACTGATGGGTAGCAATAATTCTTCCCTTATCATTCTTACTAAAAGTTCTAAACATCTTTCCAACTTCTTTGAGAGGCCCATCCTTACGCTCCTTCAGATGTATGGCAATATGTATTGAAATTCCCTTACGAGTATTTCTAGGGTTTGGAGTAGTATGAGTACGTATAGCTATAATTTCAGTTGAAAACTCCTCTAATCCAGTAGAATACATATCTTGAAAATCACTAGGTTTAAAGTCTTCATGAAAGATATCTTTTAAAGTTTCTTCAACATCTCCATCAATTACTGTCATCCTTTTCGATGACCTTATAGTTGCTTTCTTTCTAGGTTTCTCCACAACTACGCCGGGAAGTTTCTTCCATTCGCTATCTACAGCATTGGCATAGGTAGAGTTACCATCTAGAATAGTATATGTACCATCCCCATTGTCCTTTAAATCAATAGGATTACGTTTATCATTTTCCCCACGATATGCTAATTCCATAAACCTATTTGCATTCTCAATAGGTTTACGATTAATTTGGTCATTTATATCTTTTGAAGGGCTTAACTTAGAAACATCTACTAGAATAGTATTTGGTACTTTATTAAAATACTTCCAAGTGTCTTCAGGAAGTTTAATAAGTTCAGTCTTTTCTTCTACTGGAGCATCAGCATCTTTAGGTTTTACCCACCGTTTAGGTTTCAGCCAGTCACCAGACTGCGGTATAAGACCACGGCGTTTGGCTTCTGTTATGGATGCAGTTGATTTAGATAATTCAATCGGATATTGCCAACCCTCATCAGATTCTAAGTCCTCTTTTTCTTGTGCCTCTCGTTCTTCTTTATCTTCGGGAAATATATCAGAATCATCGTCAATAATACTCCCTTCATCATACATAGTGCGCTCAAAGAAATCGTCTATGTCTTCCCACGGTTGATACTCATCGGGATTGTAATCATCTTGTTTCGTAACAGGTGTTCGTTTAATCGTCCGAACCTTCTTCGGCTCTGGCTCTGGATTACTCAAATGCTCTCGTACAATTTTCCCTTGCTCTTTGTCCCACTCAGACCAAACGGCTGGCATAATATAATCTTTGATAGAAACTTCAGGAGTATGAATCAAAAATTCAGCAGAAGTTTTAGCTACCTCCAACTGGTGCTTTCGAAATTGTTTCGCTACATAATCTGCAACAATTACCTTTCTACCAGATTGAGATAATTTCTTCCTACCACCCGATTTAAATTGTTTAATTTCTGCACGACGAATTGCTTTAGAAATCTCCTCACTATCAACAGTAGGCATCGGATAATCTTTTAACCTATCAATAATTAATCTAGTAGCATGATAGTGTCTAAAGAAATGAACGTGGAAATCATTTCCCCCACTTAATTTTTTGAAATAACCACGAACTTTTGAAGCACTGGATTCAAATAATTTATCGTCATCCCCCGCTTTCTTTTTCTTATTAGAAAAGAATTTAGCTAATACAGCATTATCAATTGTCTTATCAAGGGGTACATTATCTTTAGCTGGATATTGCAACCTAACTTTATCCCCATCAACAGAGACATGTTTCCCTAGTAGTTGCCTTGCTGCATATGTAGGAACTCGTTTAAACTTACCATCCTCATCTTTAGGTTGAGTATGGTCATCTGCCTCACCACTATCTGGTTCATCTCCAATTCGCAATCCAGCAACATCAATCAAGTGCAGAATAATAGCTTCTTCATCACCTTTCTTTAATCCTCGTGCAATACCTTTCCGTATTTGAGTAATGGCCTTAGAAAACTTCTCAACTTTACTATGTTTGGCCTTTTCTATCTCACCATCTTTTTCGGTAGACCGAATATAACTCCATTTCCCAAAAGAATTTATAGCTCTTGCAATAACATTAGAGTCAGAAGACATATCAAGTTCAAGAGTATTACGGTTCCATGTAGCTGGTATTTTATTGACCACTGACTCCAAGTAAGTCTTCATCTTGGGATTATCTCCCAAGGCTTCAAATACATCATCAAAGTCTGCAAACGCTTTCGGGTCTGATTTACCTTTCTTCCAACGTATTGCTTCAGTTTTCTTACCGCTTGGAAGAGTTATCGGAACTTTCACAGGAATCAATTGCCCACGGGCTTTCTCAAGGTCAATATCTTCTCCATCATCTCCAGCATCTCCATCAATCCCTATATAGTCCCAACCCTTATTCTTAACATAAATCTCTACTCCACGACGGAGCATATCTTCGATTCTGTTTTCGGTTCCCTGAATAATATCGAATGGTGAAGCTGATAAAATAGATAAACGGGCTTCTTTGACCTGATTAATGGATAAACTAACAACCCCAACAATTCGATTATTAAATGTAGCTAAAAGTCCATCAAACCCCTTATAGATGATTTCTTGCAACGCAATTATAGGGAGATATAAATCGTGCCTACCTTCCTCCCTATCACCAACATAACCTTTCCATGACGAATAAATATCTTGAATATTACCTTTATATTCCCCAACAGGAATAACATTATATGCTGTTCCAGTACGTTGAGGAACAGTTACTCTTTTCCATCGAGTCGCAAAATATGGAGTCTTAGCAGGTCTATGAACCATAGTTCTATATGGCACTAGCATAGTACGAGCGGTGGAAGCAGTACTAGCTTGTTTAGAAATCAATTGAGATTTTTCTAAACCCTCTAGTATTTTATCTGCCTTCGCCCACTCTTCATTAGTAAGATTCTGTTGAACCCAAGCCCAAATAGGTTTTCCATAGCTTTCTACAGTTGCATCAACATGTTCATTAAGTTGGTCTTCTATAGTTCCCATAATTGGGTTACCATCTTCATCTACCAAACCTGTTTTTTGTTGTTCTTCTGAAGTATATAGGAACATTTCTCCGTCTTCTATAAGTTTATCAGTCCATTTTTTAGCAAAGTCATATTCATCAACAAAATTTTCTGCATACCAATTAGGGTTAAGAGAATTCTCTTTAGCACCGGGAATATCAGCTATAAGAAAATCATCAATTGCGTCCTTTATCGAATAATCTTTACCCTCTATCTTCTGAGAAGCATTAGCTTCAGGTATTGTTTGTGATTCTTTTGAAGAACTTATCTCTTTAGCAGCTTTCTTTTCAAGGGCTTCTGTTAAATCTTTCATATAGTTAGGCAAAGAAAGAAATTCTGGGTCATTTTGTAACTCAGAATTCTTTTTCCATCCAGCATCTTTTATAGCATCATTCCAAATCTCTAAAGCCATAGAAGCTGGCATACCATTATCATTCATCCACTCTTCCAAATAAGAGGACATCTCACTCAAATTATCAATATGTTCATTAACTGATAATTTAACCTGTGGTGTATCAAGATTATAGGTAGATTTTATATTTAAAGATGCATCCAATACAGTATTTTTTTGCTCATCATCAAGGAAATATTGATTATGTCCTATTTCTTGAAACCCATAATTATTATAATCAGATGTTAATGGACTTATACGCTTTCCAACTTCCGTCCAAGTGCCAGCCAGTATACCCATAGACTCACGTTCTTTATTGATAAGAAGGAATTCTCTTTCATTTCCAGCATAGGAATGCGCCCAAAAATTTGACCAGACATCATCTTTATGAACCAGAGAAGAAATAATCCAACCACTCTCTCTTCTAGCAAATTTATGAGCAACACTAGCATCTAAAGAATAACTACTTAGGGGATTTGCCGTAACCGCTATAGGATTCCACTCATCCAGTTTGAAATCTTTTAGTTCCGTTGTTTCCTCAACCTCTCCCCCTATACCAGTACCACGATAAACAGGAATATAGTCTTGGTCTTTATATACAGAGTCTAAAATTTTACGAATAGCTTTTTTATGAGTAAGAACATATTTATCTAGAAGTTCTTGAGAAGTTATATATTTGCTAGAGTCTGCATCATCATGATGAACAATATCTCCATATATATTAGGGCCACTATCAGGACTAACCCAACCAACAAAATCAATTAGTCGTTGTGGTCTAGATGGAAAATACATCTCTTGAAGTCGAGATATATTAAGGCCACTATGATGAACAATATCTCCATCCAATTGTCTTCCAATAGATTCCTTTAATAATCCACCCCAATCAGAAGAACTGGATGCTTCCCATTGTTCCATTGAAGTTTCATGAAGATGCCCAAACTTAGTATTCCTATACAACTCAATGAATAAATCTCTAGCTTTCTTACCGGGGTCTTTCTTCATAACATTAAAAGTGTCTTCTAAATCAAACTGCACATCATCTGGGAACTCTAAATGCTCTATGAAATGATTAACCGCATCCCTACCAAAAGCATTGTGTAACCGTTTCAATTCATTATGCTTTTGATTAAACATCCTAAGATAATCAATAAACTGCATATCTTCAGACCAATCGTCTATATCTTTCCAATCTCTACCATAACGTTCACTCATAACCTCATCAAAACGTTTAGCATCTAAAGCCAGAAGTGCTTCAGTACGTATATCAAAATTTATAGATTCATTATTAAATATGTCCATTAAAAAGTCTGCGGTTGGGTCAACATTCATAAGGTCAGAAGCTATTTCTTGCATATACCATTTATCAGAATTGACCAGAGTATCAATATTATCCATCAATAATGGTATAGGGCGAGTGCCAAGGACAACATCCTTAATAAAATGTTCTTGTTCCGATATATCTCTAATCCTATTTACAATATCATCATGACGTTGACGAATTTCAGGGTCTTGAAAGTCTCGACTATGTTTATCTAAAATCTCTCTAAGTTTATCTCGTTCTACTTCAAGAGACTCACGCTCTGGAGAATGTGAGTTCTCTAAACCTTGTAATAATTGAACAAAATCTTCATCAGAAAATAGTTCATCTAACTTATCTGCTACAGTACCAAGATACTTTTCACTAATATAGTCGTTCTCTGTTAACGACCTGAAGTCTCCCTCTATCCAATTCTCTATATATTTTGAGTCTCCGTAAGGTATTGCCCCCAATTTTTCCTTTTCGTGGAAAAAATCAATCAATAAAGTAGTTATATCAGAATGAATATCTGATATGTCTTGTTTAGGTACATCATCAGAAACTTGGTTTGGCTCTCCCACATGACTCGCAAAATACTCTTGATGATGTTTTACCCTAACCGGATGTTCAGGAAATCCATCATGTTTATGATATGCTCTGCGTTGTTTACCTAGCCACTCTGATTTCTGTACGTTATCTTTTTTGACCTGATATATACCAGCACTTCTCTTAAGTTTTTGTGTAAGAACAGCAACTCGCCTTTTAATATGTTCATTATTTTCCATATCTGGATTCTTTTTCCACCCAGCGTCTTCTAAACCCTCATTCCAAATATCAAAAACCGTTTTCCAAGGCATATTCTCTTCTGATATAAAGTCATTTAATTGAATATAAACTTTATGAAGATTCGTCAGATGACCCTCAACAATCCACGGAGTATCTGAACCGGGTATATTAGGAGATTTTAAATCTGCAAAAAGTTTATCTACTTTCTTCTGTTGTGTAGGACTAATAAAATCTATACTATCTTCCTCACCTAAAAACCCAAAACTAGAATAATTTTTTGATATAGGACTTCTACGATTCTCTAAAGTAAGACGTTTCCACTTATTGGCAGGTATACCTACAGTTTCACGTTCTTTATTTACAATTAAAAATTCTCTTTCGTTTCCATTATAGGAATGCGCCCAAAAATTTGACCAAACATCATCTTTGTGAACTAAAGAAGAAATTAGCCAACCACTATTGTCATCTGCAAATTGTGCGGCTGTTTGAGTATTTATAGTATAACTACTCAAAGGATTTGCATTAATTCCTACGTCAATCCAATCATCACCTATGTCGGGATGCCTATATTGAGATGGTGGAACATAGCCAGTACTCTCCCCTTCAATTTCAATAATTTCAGCACCACCTGAAGTTCCACGATAAATTGGAATATAGTCTTGGTCTTTGTATACAGCATCCAAAACTTTTCTAATAGCCTTTTTATGAGTTAAAACATACTCATCTAAAAAGTCTTGAGAAGTTGTATAATTTGGATAAAGGTCTGAAGTAAACGTATGACCTTTTCGTGCAACCACATCAGGTTTGTAATCTTCAATTATAGTTCGTCTATCGGTAGAAAATTTAATATTTTGGACAAGTGGTATTTTGTGAATCCCACCTTGATGATAAACAGTATATCCATCCATTAATCGTCCAACAGATTCTTTTAATAAACCACCCCAATCAGAGGAACTAGAAGTTTCCCAATCTTCCATTGAAGATTCATGAATATATTTAAATTTAGTCTGTTTATATAAAGAGGTAAAAGCCTGTCTAGCAGCAAAACCGGGATTTACCTTCTGTACACTAAAGGTATCCTCTAAATTAAAATTTACATCTTCAGGAAATTCTAAATTATCTATGAAATAATTAACTACCTCTCTACCACCAAAAGCCTCATGTAATACTCGTATTGTATTCAGCTTACTTTGAAATCTGCTTGTTAAGAAGAACTCATAAAATCCCTCTCCCATAGCATCAATAGATTTTTCATCTCCAGAAGTCATCCATTGGTCACCAAGACCTTCTGTCATAAACTCATCAAAACGTTTAGCATCTAGAGATAAAATTGCCTCAGTTCGTATTTCAAAAGATACATCTTTATTATTAGCTATATCCATCAAGAAATCTGCGGTAGGGTCTACTCTTAGGAGTGAGGGAACCGTATCTTTTACAAACCATTTATCAGAATTAATCAATGTATCAATGTTATCTTGTAATAATGAAACAGGTCGAGTTGCAATAACAACTTCAGCGAAAAATTGTTCCTGTGTAGCGATAGAATTTACTGCATATTTTAAGGACTCAAATTTTCTAAGAATTTTATCACGTTCAGTTAATTTACCATCATCTCTTTTTTCATCATATTCAAGACTATTTAGATACTCAGTTACTTCCTCCTCACTCATAGGAACTATAAGACTACGATACCTATTCAATTCCTCTTCAAGTAAGTCAAGGTTTGGAGTATGACTATTTGATAATCTCTGTAATAACCTAACAAAGTCATCATCAGAAAGAGATTCATCTAATATTATCCTTATACGTTCTTTAAAAAGTTGAAGTCCCTCTCTAGACATTCTTGGATAACTATTCAAGTACCGTTGAATATCTTCTGCATAATGTGAAAAAAGAGGTTCTTCAATACTAAAAGGGTCTTCCATCCTAGTATTTAAAATCAATGTTTCTAAATCGGAATAAATAGTACTAAAGTCTTGTTTAGGTACATCAGAAGAAGGTTGGTTTGTCTCTCCCACATGACTAGCAAAGTATTCTTGGTGGTGTTTTACCCGAACAGGATGTTCAGGGAACCCATCATGTTTATGATATGCCCTTCTTTGCTTACCTAGCCAACTCTTATCGATAGGTATTACCCCGAACCTAGCCAATAAATTTTGCTTTCGGGCTATCAAGGCATTAGCAACCCTATCTTTTTCCTCATCAGGGAGATGAGATTGCTGTACAAGTTCATTAATTCTATCGTTATCTATTTCAGCTAAAAGACCAACCCCGTACCGAATATCCTCATCAGTCACCCTAGAGAAAACTCTAGCTGATGAAGGATTCATCTGAGAGTCTCGTAGAGTATCTATTTCACTAACTTCAGAGTTATAGAAGGACTGTTTATCTCCCCCTCTTGCTCTCTTATATAGTGCGCCACCTGTATCGATTCGATACATCTTCCCATCATGCTCAACTATATTATCGTGGCCCATCCCAGCTACATCCCAATTTGCCAGCCACGCATCTATAGCAAAATTATCTCGTACCTCATCAGATTCCATGTGGGACTTTCCAGAAGAATCGGCCTTCGCCCCCTCTAGCCACTCAGATTTTAATGCCCTATCCCCCTGAAAATCAATAATCTCCATATTAGGGACAGTTACACCTAACTCCCTATAAAGAGTATTCGCTAAATGCTCTACAGAATTTTGTTCATCATTCCCATACTTTAAATAAAATCTCTTACCAGTATTCTTGTCACTAAAAATGCCACCGGGGTTAGAGCCTAATTGTGGCCCAGACCGTTCTAATACGCTATCCCAATTAGGGGAGGTTAGTTCAGTAGAAACTAGAGAATCAAGAATGTCCAAATCACGTTGCCTTCCCAAATCATCAATAGTTTCGCCAATTCTTTCTCGTGCTTCATCAGGACTAAACCAACCAACTTCTTCAGTTTCCCAATGATATTCTCCAGTATCATTCTCAACAGCCATAATAAAAAACTTATTATCTGTAGTAGTTCCAGTGAAATAACCGGGAATCTCCCTAAGTATTTTACCTTGAATACCTGTTTCTTCCACTACTTCCCGTAAGGCAGTCTGTTCTGGAGTTTCTTTTTCATTTGGTCTTCCTTTGGCATATGTCCAAGAATACCCACCAAAATTACCAGTAGGTTTCCTTAATAAAATCTCTCCATTAGCATTAAAAATTACACCACCAAAAGCCACTGAAGAATTAGTGGGTTTTTCCTTCCATGTTGAAAGATTCGACAAGGAAATATCTTTTGCTGGTTGAGGTTTACTTTCTGGAGTTTCGTGGTCACCAGCAAAATATTCTTGATGATGAAGTACCCTGACAGGATGCTCTGGAAATCCATCATGTTTATGATAGGCTCTGCGTTGTTTATCTAGCCAATCTGTTAATTCTAAAATACTAGTCATAATTATTATTACCCATTGATGTCTTTAATATCAAGCAAATCAACCATCTCCTGATAGTCCTCATCAGAAACCATGCCTTTTTCATTCATCATTTTTAAACGATTACGATTTTTGCTTGAGGAACTATCAGACTCAGACGCAGGTTTTTCTTCCCCATTCAGAGATGGTTTTTTATTCAAAAGTACATTAGCCATCTCAGTCTTTCGTGTTTGTGATGCAATGCTAGTATTGATACTATCTAGCCTGTTTTTAACATTAGTTAATTGGTCAGTAATCCCTTTTCTTGATTCCTCATCATCCCCGACATCCTGTAATTCTTGTTCTAATGATTTTTGCCTATCTTCAATTTCTTTTCTACTAGATTTGAGTTCCGTTGTTGAATCAGTAGCTCTGTCTAGTAAATTTTGAGCGTTAGATGTAACTGTTGGTTCGTCTTCGTCAGATTCTGGAGATTCTTCCCCACCTTCCCAATCCGCATTGGGGGGTGAAGTTCCCTTAGATTCCATATAATCTTTAATATGTTGTAACGTTACTGGTTCCTCATCACCCAATCCATGATGGTCATAAATATCATCATGTGGTTCTCCTCGCTCATTAATGAGAGGGGTATCTTCAGTCTGATGCGTTTTTGCATACTCTCTTACTTCATGAGCAAGACCCAGAGAATTTTTCTGTTCACCTTCAGGAGAAAAATTCTCATGAAAATCATCGGCCTCTGAATCAACATCTGAACCCCACCCTGTATCTTTAGCCCAAGAATTTTCAGCATCGGCTTGCGCTTGAGCAGCCCATTGAGCCTGTGGCATACCAGCCGCTTCCTCATCCCAATCAGCATCTATGTCATAGTCATCTTCTTCGGCCTCTAAAGCTCTAGCTTGAGCGAATATATCATCATCCTCTTCGACACCCTCTGATTCAGATGGAGTTCCTCCAGCATCTGTTATTTGTTTAGTAGCCCTCTCAATATGAGTTTTATGGGTGTTCATGATACTATCAAGCCTCTTTTGTTTCTGTTCACCATCTTTTATCTGATTTTTTAGGCCAGTAGACTTATGTTTCAGTTCCCCACCCTGTATATCAATGGATTTTATTTTATTACTAATAGTAGTCAATTCTGAACGTACTTTATGAAGATTCTCTTGGCCCTCATCGGTCAAGGTTCCAGCATCCTCCAGTTTCTTCAACATTGTAAAATTCTTTATTCCAGAATCATAGTCAGCTTTTAGTCCTTTGCGTTCTTCCGAAAGAGCCTTCCCAGCAGAAACATTTTTCTTCAAAGCCTCTCGATGTGTATCGTTGGTACTCTGACTCTCATCATATTCTGTTTGATGTTCCTGTAAAGCTTTTCTAGAACGTGCCAACTGAGACTCACCACCTTCAATTCTTGATTGTTGTTTTTCCTCTTCGGTTTCCTCTTCATCATCTTCATCATCTTCTTCAGTTTCTTCAGTTTCTTCAGTTTCTTCAGTTTCTTCAGTTTCTTCCTCATCTACAGGTTGTTCTTCTTCAGTTTCTTCTTCCTCTGGTTTAGGTTGTTCATCATCAGGTTCATAGTCACCAGATTCCTCTAAGGATAACTTTTTCTTTAAGTCCTCATAGTTTTCATCCCATTTTTCATTAATCTCCTTTTCTTGAGTTTCATAATGTTTGCGTAAGGATTCTAATTCTTTATCGGCTCGTTCCGCAGTTTCAGCATCAATTTTGTCTAATTCAGTTAACTCTTTAACTTTATCTCCATTCTCTTCAATCTTATTTTTTGCGCCCTCTATCTCTTCGTCTACCTGACCCTTTAGTTTTTCTATATCCTCAAATGTTTGTTTAGGATTATCTACACGACCACTAACAAGGTCATCCACTGTTTTTAGAATCTTCTCTACCGTATCATTAAATTTCTTGAGTGTTTGAGCGATTGCCCCCTTGGGTTGAGTCATCTCCTTTGCTTTCTTATCTCCATCTTCAGCAGATTCTTCGACATCACCCTTTTCTTTATCTTCATCAGATTCTTCGACATCATCTTTAGGTTTTACCCACCTATCGGGTGCGTCCCAATCCCCAGACTGCGGAACCAAACCTTTACGTTTTGCTTCTGCTATTGATGAAACACCACCTGCATCCCCGAATGCAGTTTGTTTACCAAGGTCTGCTTCTCCAGATTTAGACCATCGATGAGTATGTGAATTCCAAACTGCCCCCTTATTAGGTGGTCTGCTTGGAGGATTCATAGGACGCAAATTATTATGTGACTGTTTATCCAGCCACTCATTAAGCATGGCTATAGATTCTTCTTCTCCTTCTTCTTCTGGCAAATCGGGTAAACCTTCTTCAAAATCTCCTACCCCTGCTGGGTCAAATATAGTGAGATATTGCTCATCCTCTTCTAAGTGTTTTTTAAGGTCACGATGTTCCCAAACATTATCCTGAGTAATAGGTGCATCATTATCAAAGGATGATAGAATAAAATTCATCAATTTATATATAGCTGGATTACGTTGTTTTAAAGACTCTGGCGATAGTAAATATACCGCATAAGTTTCAGCAAAGAATTCAGGGAGACTCGTTTTGGAATACTCAGAAGTAAATCCAGCCTCCATACGTTTCGCTCTGTTAAATTCCTTCACAAATTCATTATGATACTCACCAAGATAAAATTCCGTCATTTTATGTTTAGGTGGCCCCAAACGTGTTAAATCAAATAATAACTCTTCCAATTGTCGTACCGTAGCATCAAATCTGTCAGTGTTAGGGTCTTCCCTTAGAATATCTATCTCTTCTATTAATCTCTCTTTAAACTTAACAGACCATGCATAATGAATAGCATGTCCTATTTCATGAAGTACAACTTGACCCATCTGGCTGTAGTCCTCTTCCTTTGGGTCTGCCCACTTTTTCGTACCTCTTATAGAGATTCTACCACTCCGAAACATAGCTAATGCATTCTGGTCATGGTCAGAAGCCAATAATGGTAAAGATAACTTTTCTTTTATACTAATAGATTTAACGGCCCGTAAGTGAGTAGAAGGAACGAACTTTAAAAGTGTATTAGTCACTTCCTCTAAGAATGCTTTTTTCTCTGAAACAGTGAGAGAACCTTCCTCATTCCACCCTTCCGACCCATACCCATGGTACATGTCTTTTTCAGAAAAAATCTCACCTACTAGTTTTTCTCTTAATCTTCTCTCTGATTTAGATGGTTTAGAATAAGGAAATTCACCTTCATCTAATCTCTTTCTAGAAGATGGCGATTCCTCAAGACCTCTTGTTCCCCTATTTTTACCTCTTGTATCCCCAGCACCCCAATCCCAACCTTTAGAATCATCGGGTTTGTCATATACCAAAGCATGTAGTTTAGGGTCTACTAGCCACTTACGGGGCTTCAGCCAATCCCCACTTTGTGGTATTAGTCCTTTACGTCTAGCTTCCATTGCTAAGTCTTGTTTACTCGTGGCTTTATCAAGCCACTCTTGTAAGCTCAACAAAGGTGAAGACTTCTCAATATCTTCACCTTCGTCTTGTTGAGTTACATTTTTTATCCAATTAGAATTTTTAGAATCCCGTAAATCAAGCATGTTTAGTCCCTCTGATTACTTATCCATTTATTCAATCGTTCCATAGGGTCTTCATCCTCATCAACTTCTTCCTCTTCTATTTCTTCACTTTTATCCATCTTTTTGGACTCTTCCTCTTTGCGTTTCTTATCATTTTCATCTCTGACACGCTTAATCCAATCAGCATTATCATCAGAATTATCTACATTGATAGTAATTTTTTTATCTGCCATTAGTATACCTCTTTATTAAGTTAGATACCAGAAACTTTCTCTTCCCCCTGTTCAGCCCATTCCATAAGATTTATAGCAACCCTATCTGCTTCGTTTTCCAATTCCTCTTCATCACCTTCATCCATCACAGGAAGAAGGGTTTCCCCTCCTTCTTCCCAAAGTTGTTTCTGTTTATCAAATATATTTTTAGATAGTTTTTTATAGCCTTCAGATGCTGGATAATTATCTAAAATATCTTTGGGAGCATAAATTTTGACAGGGTAAGACGTATCTAGAATCCCCTGAAGGAACCCAAGATTCTCTACAATCTCAATAGCCTCTTCTTGTTCACTAGGAATATCGTAAGTGTACTCATACTCATCTTTAGCATCTTCCATTATTTGTTGAGCAGCATTATTGGCCCAATCTTGCAACTCATAAGAATCATATTTAGAAGAGGCCACGTATTCATCAATAGCTGATGAACCATAACCCTGCTCAATATTGCTCATTATTTCATCAGCTAAAGCACTGGCATTACCAAATCCATCTACGTATTCATTAGCAGAATGGCCTGTCCCAAATATATCGTGTATCGAACCCAAACTTATAAAATCTGGATTAAATTGGTCTGTATCAAACGGCTCTTCAGTTGACCTTGCATAAGCATCCATATCAGGATGCTTAATAACAAGAATCTCCCTCTCATTCCCATTATATGAATGAGATAAAAAAGTTGACCATATATTATCCTTATGCAATTTGGGAATATGAATCACAACCCCTTCATCTTTACTTTCTGCAAAACCCGATGTAGCGGTATCTTCATTCATGGAATAACTACTTAAAGAATTTGATTCTATCGATGCTGGTTCATAAGAATCGTTATACAGAGAACTATAATCTGTTTCATCTAATTCATTAGCACTAGTTCCACGATAAACTTCAATCGTATCGCTATTAGGAACAGCTACATCTAATAATGCTCTGGTAAGATTCTTATGAATAGCAACATACGTATCTAGATTCTCCTGATTGAAATGAGCAGATTTAATTTTATCTGGGACAAACATCCTATCCCTCTCTCGCTCTAATAACTCATCAATACTAGGTCTAGTTCTTCTATCACCATGAAAAATGACCTTATCATCAAACTGTCTTCCCACACTTTCCTTTAAAATACCACCCCATTCAGAAGAAGATGACCCCTCCCAATCCCCTTTTGATAACTCATGAATTCTACCAAACAAAGTCCCATAATATAGTTCATCAAAAAGTTTAGGTAAACCGGGATTGGAATCATAGTCACTACTAAAATCCTGCTCTAATAAATTAACAAAGTCATCAGAAAAGTTACTAGACCATCCATCAAAAGAAACCTTACTCAAGTCTAGACTTCCTTCGCCCTCTCCCGGCTCCATACCGGGAAGATATGCTTGTTCAGTAGTATCAATCTTAGACCCAGTTTTAAGAAGTGACTGAAAAGCCTCTACAGACTCCATATCAAAATCCACTTCTCCAAATATAGCTAATCTATCTCTGACCGCAAAAGTGGTCTTCTCAAGGTCTGCTTTAGAATGCCTTAGAAGCGCAATAGCCTTTTCTCCATGTGCTATTTGTTTTCCCCTCTGCTCCCTATATTCCTCATATCCCTCACTATCAGGGCCAATTAAAAATTCATCATCAATACCATGCTTTTCCGCATACTCTTTCCAAGCATCAGATTGGAGTTTTTCTAAATCAATCGTATTCAATATCTTATTAGCTTGAGTACGAACAGCCTCTAGGTTTGTAACAGGAATAGATGATGCTAACTTACTAATAACATAAGGATTTTCTTCCGTATCAACCATTGCCAGTAGAGAAGGATGATTTGGGTCAATATAGGATAATGCATCAATACCAGTTTGACGTAAAATCTCTCCACCAGTTAAAAACGTATCTATATGAGAATCAAATTCATCAACACTCATATGTTCCGATAGGAAATGAAAGGGTAATGATGAATATTCCGATAAACCTAAAAGTCCAGTAGGAATATTCTCATCGGAGAAAAACTTCGCTAAGTCATCTATATCCCCGTTCTTTAACATATCTTCATAGATAGCAAGCGTTAAGTGATTTATACCAGCAAGCACATCCTTAGTTTCATTAGAACCCTCACGACCACCTGAAACAAAATTCATATGAATATGCGAAAGCAAATCTTCATCTTTAAGAGAGTTCAATAAAGAATCACGCATAAACGCTTTATCTTTCGGAGAAGAAGCATCATAAACTTTTGATATTAAACTATCTACTCCTATTCGGTCAGTGGAAGTAATGAACTTGAATAGGTTATCTCTAGAAAATTGAAGAGTCTTATCCAATTCTTCTCTATCTATAAAGTTCTCTATCGAATTAATGAGACTAGCATTTAAAATTTCTCTATCGTACCTTCCACTAATATCCAAAACTCCATCTATATATAAATCAACTAAATCTTGAGGTTGAGAACCATCTACAGCAGCACTTGCGTATCGGACAAACCCATTAATGGGGCCAAGAACATACTCCATATCTCCTGAAAAATTTTCCTTATTAGAAACTATCTCTTCTACATTATTGCCAAACTCATCCATTTGACTTAAAAGATACGGACGAATCACCAGATTATTAATAGAGTTCCTATCTAGTAAAACTTCATCTCCAATATCTTGCAACGCATTGACTTGTAGTTGTGCATAATATTTACGAACAGGAAAGCTCTCACGTAACCTCTCACGTAACAAGGATACTATACTTGAAGCTCCCTGAAGTGTATCTATATCAAGCTCTTTCAACATCCCTAAAGTTGTGTCTATATCTTCATCGAATGCTTTCTTAATATGAGAGATAAAGTCTTTCTCAGCATCCGTTAATTCCTCAGTAGACATTCGTTTATCAAGAAATCTTTTCATAAGAGCATCAAAGAATTCATCTCTATTTCCGCTCAATTCATGTATCTTTTGTTCTTCTTCCTCTGCATCTTCGGGGCGAACCCATCTATGTGTCTCTTTCTTCCACTCTAGACCACGGGCCTTCATTCTTGCTGCAACAGTTTCATCAGGTGGAGCAGATGTAAAGTCTCTAAATTCAACAGCTTGTTTATCTAGAGACTTGGATTTATGAAACTTTGGATTATCAACCATTTGATTAGGAAGTCTAATCATACGTGGGTTCTTTAAATTCCGACCTAAAATAATAAGTTCTTCTTCCCCTTGTCCCTCAGATTTCATAGAATTCATATCTAAAAATACATCATTTCTACTTACCTCATACATCGCTACATGCGGAGATGACACCCCTTTCTGAGAAAAATAACTACCAGCAGCCGTAGCAGCACTCAAAGATGTCGGCATGGGGCTATCTTCATTATGAATCTTGCCACCCCGAAACACATAAAACTTTTCAGGTAATCCCCTATTCTCCAAGGATTTCTGAGTCATATCCCTCAATCTATTAAGGGCCAATTTAGCCTGTTTCTCAGTAACATTTTCCCCTAACTCTTGTGAAAAAACATCGGCAGCGTGTTCATAATCAAGTTCCCCATCAACACATTTAAGAGCCTGATAAAATGGCTCAGAATGAAGTCCAGCTACCTCAAATATTTTTCTAGAAATTCCTTTCAAGGAACCAAACTGTTGTAAGGCATCCCCATACTTATTTTTCTTATAAAATTCAGGTATGTCATCATAATGAATCTCTTTAATATCGGACGGTATCTCAGGAAATGGGTCATTCTCATCAGTTGCCCAATCAGGTTTAGGAGTTAATCTAGGTGGATAATATGACTTAAAATACCTACCTTCGGGAGAAATGAATTCATTAAGTATCTGTTCTTTTATATCTTCTTCCGACTCCCCAAAAAAAATTTTCTGACCATATCTTAGGAAAGAAAGAGCAAAATTATCAGTATCTTTAATATGGTCAGAGAACATACTTGAAGTACGGTCAGAATCTTTAATAGGATGAAACACAAGGTCTACATCTTTGAGTTCTGTCTCTACTAAAGCATCCCAACTCATATCATACGTAGGCATTTGATATTCGGTGTCAGAAATCGCTATTTCTTTTACATCTTCGGGTTTAATCCAGCGTTTGGGACGCATCCAGTCACCAGACTGCGGTATAAGACCACGGCGTTTAGCATTAGAAATATCTTCAGTAGAAACAGCTTTTTCTATAGCCGGGGCTGATTCCTTCAAAAGATTTTTAGGGACACCAGACAACTCTTTGTTACCTAACAGATTAAAATATGCACTAGGAGCTGGATTGTCCGGGTCATCACTATAAAGAATTTTAGTAGTGCCTAAATCCAACGAAAAAGTACTCTCCATTGCCTTTAATGTATAAGAATCAGAAGATTGGTCAAGTGTAATATCTTTTAATGATTCCACTGGTATCTCAAATTGAATAATCACCGACAATTTATCATATAAATGTTTTTTTTCTGACCCAACCTGTCTACCGCCAGACCAATGACTAGCGGCCACAGGAGACATATTAAAACCAGCACCAAATCCTCCACCAGTTTTAGCTGCGTGTATTGCCCCATCAGTTAATATACCAGTGGCCCCTTTACCAGTTGTACCATGCCAAACCGTAACTCTATCTAAACCTAATTTTATAGCTCTCTCATATAAATTTTCGTCATTAGCCCCATTCTCGTTCAAAAAATCAGGCTCAACTAAATCATTTGCATCAGACCTTTTAATAACATTACTATAACCACCATCGGTAATATCTTGTGGACTAACAAGGTTCATAGCCTCTATTTCAGCCGCTTGCTTACCTTGGTTATCTCGTGCAATTTCTATAAGGGATTTTGGTACTTCAGGAACCTCTATTTCTTTTGCATCTTCGGGGCGAATCCAACGATACGGATGCTCCCAATCCCCAGACTGCGGAACCAAACCTTTACGTTTTGCTTCAATCATAGCTTGAGATTGTTTAGCTAACCACTCATTTAATAGTGTTAATGTCATATATTATATTCCTTAGTAATCTTCATACTCATCATCATACACATCAGCAACTCCATCCAAGTATTTAGTAAAGCAAGTGTCATCGGATGGGATGCTCCCTAGAAATAACATCTACGTCTACACCCTCTTCAGAAGTATGCAAAATAAGTTCACCCTCATTTCCCCCCTCACCAATAAAATTCAGAGAAAAAAATGAAGCCACAATATCATCTACTGAAATTGTTCTAGCCAACACAATGTTCCCAAAACTTCCTGCTAGATTAGGAGAAATAGACCATGAACTTAATGTATTATCGATAGCCTCAGTTTTACCTATATCTGGAAGCTTCTCCTTTGATATGTTAACCCCCCGATAAACTCGTATTGTTCCATCTCCGATAATATCCCTCCATATTTTCTGCTCTGCATCCATCATGTTTTGAATATCTTTACTCTTCTCAATAATTTCATTTTTTGACGAGTTACTATAGGCTGGATTGCTAAACTCACCATTTTTTAGATAAAAAACTATATCATTAAATTTTTGGGAACGAGAATTAATAGAAGAACTCTGCCAACTATTCACAAACCCTATAGCAGAAGAACCCATTAATACTTTTCGTAATTCCACAGAATTGGCTATCTCAAAAAGCATACCATCTAAATCTTTTTCTTTATTCTGTAAATGTGAGTGCCACTCTATAAGTTCACGATTCTCAATAGGTCTATCAAGCTCATAAGAATCAGGGTATCTATCCCATAAGCTAGAAAGTCTTTCCTTAATAATATCAGGCAAATTACTAGTCTCTAATAAATCTCTTGTTTTGTTAAATACCGAATTATTAACGCTATCTTCCTCATAATTAAGATTAGGGTTCCGAAATTCTGCTGTAAATGAATCTTCCTTGTTCTGATACATTATTGATGGAACAGAATAAACCTCAACATCAGAATCAGGGGGAGTTATACAACGATGTGTTTCAATACCCCTTCTATCAATAATCCTTTTAGAGCGCAAATGTGGTGGACAATCAATGTCCTGTAATTCCACCCAAGTATTTAATAAAGTAAGTGTCATAATTTATCTTGAAAGGATACCTTCTCAGGATATTCCCAACGGGAGACAACATCTACATCTGACCCTTCCTCTGGAGTGTATAGAACAATCTCTCCTTCAAGTAATGCTAATTGACCCTTGCTCATATTCTGTAATTGGTCATCTGTAGGTGTATTCTCTCTCCTCCAAATAGAATCTTTTTTCCATCTACCAGACTCACCCTCTGCAAAATGTCTTGACCCAAGACTAAAAGGAGAAAAAATAATATCATCAGCAGTAATAGTTTTAGCCAAAACTACATTTCCAAAACCATTAGCCATCTGTGGAGAAAGACTCCATGAAGATACAGGAAAATCAGCTACTGTATTCTTACCCAATTCAGGAACAGCCTCAGAATCATATATACGAATACCCCGGTATACCCTAATGGATTTATCCCCAATCAAAGATTTCCATAATTTTCGTTCATTCTCAATGAGTTTAGAAACAGCTTGACCCCGTTCTTCTAATATCGCTGGAAAGTCTTCCACCCAATAATCGGCTGGAGAGCCAAGTTCTGGTCGATGAATACTATTGTAATCATCTGCAAACCTAACTTCTAAACCACTAAATAGATAACTCACTACTTCTTGTAATACCTGTGCTGGCTTACCCATAATAGAGTTCCCTTTCCAACTATCTATCATATTCTCTACACGAAAATCTCTAAAACCGGGAACTTCATTAGGCTCTTCCCCATCCAAATCCTCAAAATCAATAGAAGATTCCAACTCAACAACATCTTTCATTATCTTGTCATATCCAATCTGGGAGATATGATAATTCAGTTTATTACGTAATAAATTCATCTTATCAGTAGCTTCTGGATTATCAGGAATTCCCATCACATCCCAATCAGGATAGTTTAAATATGTTTCTATCAATTCGGAATAATCAGAGTTGAGTTTTTCATCATCCAAAAGCCGTAAAAATGCTACGGCACTTGACCTATTAACAATGGGTGACCATTCAAAAATATGTCTGGCATTAATAGGCTTTCCCCCAAGAACATGCCTCTCTTTATCATCTTCAGGAAGCCCCTCAATTGTTACAGTAGCCACGGTATCATCGGGAGTCACACAACGATATGTTCTACGCCCTAGCCTATCAATGATACGTTTAGGGTGTAAATGTGGTGGACACTCCATCTCTTGTAGTTCCACCCATTCATTTAATAAGGTAAGAGTCATTAAAGGATTCCAGAGAACCTAACTTTTTGAATAGACTGCTCTACCATAGACTTAGCATTAGTCAAGTCCATCTCTCTCTGAACTTCTAAATCCTCAGATTCAAGTTCTTCCTCAATCTCTTTTAGATAGCCCATCTGTTCTTTCAAGAACTTTCGTAGCTTGAAATCTGTGATAGCTATCTGGGCTTCCATTTCGGACATATCAGCTAGTGGCATTATAATTCCTCTTCATATTGGCCCCTGAACAATCCCGGCGCAGTTGCCCTGAGTAATTTAATCTGAGCATCCAAATCATTCCAATGTGACTGTTCAGTAGGAGAATCACCGTACCGATAAGTCTTTATATCTACATCTCCCTTACGTGGCATTCTGGCGATTCTTCCTTGCGCCTGAACATAGTTAGCGGCTTCAGGTGGAGTTCCTATCACATGGAGTTGGTCACCATTCTGTAGATTATATCCACTCGATGATTTGCTATCAATCAAGATAAAAGGAATATCTCCCTTTCGGAATTTTTTAACTCTATCAGACATTTCCCTTCCTGAAAGACCACTAGAATATGTAGTAGAAGCAATACTCTTTATCTGATTCTGGTTATAGCCCATATCCTTTAACATTTCAGTTAATGCATTTCGTTGCGTTCCACTATCAATATAAACCACATGCTTTTTATCAGAAGCACCCTCAAGTTGTTCTCTCAAAGCTACTAACCGACCATTATTCTGCCAATCTCCACCATCCATATTTTCTTGATGTTGCTTTTCAACTTCCTTTCGGGCCTCTGCCTTGGCCCTACGTGGTAAAGTTGTTTCCCAATTTGCGCCCCTACGTAATCTATGATTTGGATTCTCTCTAGCTTCATCCATTAATGTCTTCTGATGCTCAGAGATAGTTTTATCTCTAGTAGATTCAATCTCTTTTTGTCTCGCAATCTGAGAATCAGTTCTGGTTATATCAATAGTATCGGAATTCACTTTAAAGGTAGGTTGAGTTATTCTGTCACCTGAAATATATGGTGCAATAGTCTCGTAAAATACTTTTCGTATAGCCGTATCTTGAGCATTAGTACCAGAACCAAATCCACCAAACGTGTGTTGGAATGTAGTTTTGGCTCCTATATCCGTTGCTCCAGATGACCATTTAATCAAGTCATAAACTTCTAGAGGAGAACGTCGGGCCGGGGTAGCAGTTAATCCAACACGATGGTCAATCGGCAATTTCATCAAGCATCTTCCTAATGCACCCATATTACCGCTCTGACCCCTAGCCTGTAATTCCTGTGGTTCATCGATACAAATACCACCAAATTTTCCTATCTTCTCCCCTAATTCAGCATTCGTTTGAATCTTCCCCAACATTTCATGAGAACGAGAAAGTTCTCGATGACCCGTTATAAATAAAGTACCCTTGGCAGAACTCAGAAGAATATCATCAACATCAGATTTGCTTGCACCTTCAGGAATCAATTGAATATTCATACCTTCAGGCAAAGTCATAAACCTATTCGCCTCATCAAACCATTGTTGCGCTCTGCCTTTAGGTACAGCAACTATAGATTTATAGTCTGAGTTTTCTTGCATCTTATGAGCAAAAAATCCAAGTGCTGTATTGGTCTTACCAGCACCAACAGTACGAGTGATTAATCCACCACCCTCTCCTGTGGGATTATCCGCAGACTTTTCAGTAGTAGCTAACAACCAGTTAATATCATTTCGTTGTTCCGCTCTCCATTTATAATCAATGGTCTTAGAAGTATCTTCTTCACCCTCTGGAACAAATCTATCATTCCAGAATGGAACATCAAAATCTTCAACGATGACGTTACCATCATCATCCTCACTCAAACCAGTATCATCAGTCTTTATCTTATCGTATTTATCGTGTTTTGCTTGCAAATCTTTCTCTTGAGAAATATGTTTATCTAACCCATCAGATGAAAGGATAACATTCCACGTACCTTCTTCTGTAGGTTGAATATCATAAGAACCCTCTTTCAATCGTAAATTAGATGCTACAGTTTCAGCATCCCTTCTATGTTCTCCAGCATTCAAAGTCAAGACGTTATCTTTCGCAGTACGAACTTTCACCAGTTGGTCAAACAAAGTTGCTGATGCTTGCATGGAGCCTAAAGAAACACCTAGATTTATTCGTTGTTCAATCAAATTATTTCTCTCTAATTCCGAAACCTTAACTTTATCTAGCAACTCACCAGATTCTTTCTGTTTCTGTATTTCTTCCATCTGTTTAGAGAGAGTGGAATGTCTAATTAAGGATTTTCTTTCAGTCTCCTCCAGATTTGAAGCATTAGCAGTACGGATGGAATCTATTGTTTCATCCAATTTAGCCGAATCAGCTTTGTATTTATCACGTATAGCCCACGCTACCGATGAAGCAGCAAGTTCTATATTTCCTTTCTCCATCAATATACGAGTATCAATCTTCAATCCAAGATGTTCTTTAGCCAAAACAGCTAATGCTGTTGCGGCTCCAGAATCCATATGGAATTTCATCGTAGACTGAATTTTACTACCAGCACCTGAAATCTCTTCAGTTAATGATATATCATCATTCCAAAATTCTCCGACAGCATCATAGAAAGCTAATGCCTGATTATTTCTAGTCCAACTATCAAAATTATCCTTGGTTAATTTCTCTAATTCATCATCATCTATATTCACATCTATAGCAGAAATAGAATCCCTCAAATCAGATAGTGTAGAAGGAGTAACAACATTAAGAGGAACTTTCTTTATTTTTTCTGACTGTAATTGAACCTCTTTTCTCGTTTCAAAATAAGCACGAGTTTTTTCAATGGCTTCTTCCAATTGTTCTTGAGATGTCAATTTCAATGGTTCAGAAACTGCTGTACCTAAATCAACAGTGACAGTTTCTTCTTCAGGTTTTTCAGGAACTTTATCCTCTTCAGCTACCCCATCAAGTTCATCATCCTTCCCCCCAAAGAATTTCTCAACTTCTTTATCAAAATGAGTAGCGATAGCAGACTCTTGTTTTGATGGTGTCATTTCGGCTATTTCAGCAATATCAGGTAATGGTATAGAAACAGGTTCAAACTTCGGAAGTGCCTCATTAATCTCATCCAGAACATCCACATTTATAGCGTCAGATTCAACTACTTCCTCTATAGTAGTGCCTTGAGGAATTATAGTATCTGGTATAATTGAAGTATCAACTTCTTTTTCACCCCCTGCCTCTTGAACCTCACGCAATTTTCTACCGACCTTAATCAAAATAGCCTGACGTTCTCGTTGAACACCAGTTGATATTTTTCGATTGGCTTGAGTTGCTTGTCTCATTATAGTATCAGTAATACGTTTTGCCTCAACAGAAGAATCCTCACCTAGAACACTTTCAACATGAAGTTGAACTTCATCTTTCTTATCTAATAATGCTTTAGTGTCAGTTTTCTTAATTCCTAGTGCTTCAGTCATAGAATCAGCGGCACTCTTTAATCTATCTCTAGCCTCTTGCTCTAAACCCCTTTTCTCTGCAATAACTTCAGAATTAACTTCTTCCGCTTCTTCAATAGTTTGTTTAAGTTCTTTATCCCGTTTGGATTCCTTTGGAGTCCCAGTGAGAATAATATGTTTTCTTGCCTCAACATCTTCAGATTGACCACCACCACCTGTTAAAGCGAATAATCCATCGGGGCGTTTAGTAATAAGAATATGTCTCCCACGCAATGGACTCTCAGGGTCATTTACTGTTATCCAAACTGAATCCCCTGTTTCAACACCTTTAGCGTTGAATTTCCCTTCCCCACTCATCGGAGTAGATACAACGGCTTTTTGAAGATTCAAAAAAGAAGACAATGAATCAACATCAATGATAATATCTACTGAACCGTTACTCAATGAATTATCAGGACAGGTACAATCGTGATAACACTCGCACGTATGATTTTCCAAGACACAATCACAACCGCTACTGCACTGAGCACAATGAAAAATAGAAACTTGTTTCTTTAATAATTTCAGAAGCATCTTCTGCAAAAATTCTTCGGGAAGAAGCCCAGCTTTCTGGTCTGCAAATTGCCTGTCTCGTGGAGAAATATAATTTTCATCACCGGGCTTTAACATATTACCAGAATCATTACGTAAATGAGGCCCAAAGTTAACCCAAGAATTTTGACCACGAGTTTCAGTAGTCATAGCTTTACGAGCAAGGGGAGAATACAATTGTCTATGTTCCGTCCACGCATTCTCTTCCCCTCTAGCCCCAAATTGATTACCACGAGAATGTCCAATAACATCATGAACAGCCCTAAACAAATCGTTATAAACTAACGGAGTATCATTAACCTCTACCCCAGAATCTTGCAATAATGGATGGTCTTCCTCAATATCATCAGAACTCCCAAAACCACCCTCTGTAGTGAAGAAGTAAATATGCTTATTATCAATAATATCGTTTACCATCTCTTTAGAATCTTTATAGGGTTGACCATCGCCCGACCACGGTTCCATAACATAACCAATAGACTCTAAATAATCCCACTGAGATTTGGTTTCGTTAGCCATAGCATTATAAGAGGCTTTTACTTCAGGGTCATTCGGAGCGTGTTCCATAGACTCATATGCATCAGCTATATTTTTAGCCCGACTAATATCTACCGACACATAATCCGATTCAATACTATAATTCAATCCCTGCTCTTCAGCAAAAGAAACTAATTCATTATGCAAATCTACATTTTGTCGATTTGGTGGTACAGATTTTTCTGTTACAGGCTCATCAGTCTTTTCTGGAACATCGGATACAGGACGAATCCACCTACGGGGTTTCATCCAATCTCCAGATTGAGGAATAAGACCTTTCCTACGAGCATCGGATACAGATTCAGCAGTTACCGCTTTCTGAATAACCATAGATGATACAAGATTATCATTATCTTGACCAAGAGCAACTATATCAGGACAAATACAATCATGAGGACACTCACAATCTAAATCTGTTACACAAGCACAATCATCATCACACTGAGAGCAATGAGTAGATTTATCAAGATGTGTAATTCCTTCTGCTAACTCTTTAGTATTCGGTTGTGAAGAAAAAAACTTTTGTCTAGACTCAGGAAGTATATCCTGTTTCTTAATGTCCAATCCTTTAAAATCAGAAAAATCTTTATACTCCCCCATCTCATTAATCCATCTAGGCTCGCCACCCACAAGAACCTTCTTCCACGTTCCAGCAAGAGGTTCATAACCAGTATCTTCTATAACAAACTCTGTCTTACGATGAAGTTTACTGTCAGTAGCCTTTTCTATATTCTTACCAACCTCCCTAACAGATTCTTTTGTTATAGAATCAGAAACTTCCTCACCATCTCTAATGACTGTAGGAGTCTCATAAATTTCTACATAAGTCTCATAATCCTCTTCAGTTAAATCAGAATCTTGCTTATCTATCTTAACGAACTCTGACACAATACTTGGTGATATAGAAGTCCAAGGATAATCCTTTCCATATGTAGGATATTTCTTAATTTCTTCATCAATCCAAAGATTAAAGTCTTCAAAATGGTCTGGGGCTGGTTCTAAATAGCTCTTCTGTCTCTTAGATTGCTCTAAACCTTGCTGAATATCCTCCTTAGTAAAGCCACTAGCAATAGCTTTTTTTATGTTCCCTATAACAATTCGTCTATTTGTTAAAGTTACAACTTTCCATTCTTCTAATTCCTTTTTCTCTTTCCTTATCTCATTTAAATAATACATAGTAGTAGAAGAATTTTTTGCACTCGCATAAGTCCCGTGTTTCTCTTTCCACTCTGCTAACTCATCTTCAAGGTCTTTAACAATCTTTTGCATTGCCCCCGCAAGTATTTCTGACCGAACATACTTTTGAAATCCTTGACCAACATAAACTGGACGTTCCCTGAGATTTAAATCCCCTTTGATTTCTTCTTCATTTAAAGGTCTAACTTCCATCTTATCTGGTGAAGTTGAATTAAGTATCTCCATCAACTCAAACATCTCAGGATTTATATCTCTAAGCAATTCTGTGTTCGTCATGTACGTCTTAAAACATTCAGCAAAGAACTCTGAAACATTACGTCGAGAATAATCGGATGGAAATTTTTCGTCCACACCCTCATGAGATGCCAAATCAGCTTTAATACCCTGATGTGTATCTAGTGCATCTCTATAATGACCCTCTACCTGTGACCAAAACCAATACGGTATATCATCAGTAACTTCGGTAGCAACACAATGAGCAAGTTCATGAATAATAGTATTCATGAATGCATCCTCATCTTCTTTAGCTAGGTATGACCAATCGAAGGGAATGTCCTCCATTTCCAAAGTTTCAGGATTCCTGACCCAGTTAGTAGCCGAAGTATATTTTGGAAATCTATCAGTTAGTCCATTTAAGGACATCTTCTTAGTACCAACATGAACAGACCCGAAAACCTCACCAGTATATCCATCAGCAGCCTCTGAATCCACAACATCCCAATTGAAGTCAATCTCATTAAGTTTATCTATTTGCCATTTAGGAAGGGTGCGTTCCCCATTTTCAAATGGATTAGGTTTTCCAAGACCATCCAACGCTTTAAACAGAACACTTTTTCCTTTAGATAGAGTCTCTGTAGCCCTATCTTTTTCATGTTGAGACATCCCGGTTTTTGGTCTACCTCTACCTATACCGGGAAAACCCTTTACTTCAATAGTAGGCTCAAGTTTTTTCTCTATATCATCAGCCGTATAAACATTTTGAGTAGCAAGAGAAGCCTCATCCTCATCAACAACATCAGCATCTTCTGGACGTACCCACCGTCTGGGACGCATCCAGTCACCAGACTGCGGTATAAGACCCCTACGTTTTGCAGAAGCAATGGATTCAGTAGAAACAGCTTTTTCTAGAGACTCATCATCCGAAAGTTGTTTCTCTTTTTGCTCCCTAATAAATTCGGATGCTTCACGTATAGATTCTTCATCAACAGGATTACCAATCTCTATTGGGTCATCAATTTTACTTAGGTCTTTTCTTTCCATTGGTTTAAATGTATGGGAAGACTGTTTCTTAATATCTACATCTTTTCGTCCATACATAGAAATCCACGGCTCTACATTTCCATAATCTGGATAATACGTAGAAATAACCGAATCAATTATTTCTTCATATACTGGTCTAACATTCGGATAAAATTCGTCATAAGTTTTAAATTCCCATGACTCAACCACTTCCCTCATTGATTCTGGTAGCGTATCTATTCTTTCTTGCATTCCTTTCATGCTTTGATTAACTTGTTCTTGAGACTCTATTCGACTTTGTAAGTGTCCCATCAAATCTTCTTTAGTAAGGCCCATACCAATAGAGTTACGAACATTGTTAGAAAGGTTTATTACAACTTGCTTTCTTCGTTTTTCAATGTCTTCTTCTCCTGTATTTCTAGAATCTCTACCAAGATGATATTCAAATCGCTCAAAAGCAAGCTTAAATTCTTTAGAAGCAAGAGAAAACATATTTTTTAAATCGTATTTATCAAACTCTTCTTCAGTAAACGGTCTATGCAAAGAGTCCAATGAATCAGCTTGATTTAATATTTCTAGTAACTCAAATATCTCAGGATTAGTCCGTTCTAATAAATCAGTTTTTGATATATATG
>Ga0208684_1000287_pt1 | contig 41837 bp, 53 predicted proteins | sample MalvireepMed_b05_FD_184245 | JGI IMG/M metagenome (GOLD analysis project Ga0208684, IMG submission 184245) | Marine viral communities from the Global Malaspina Expedition - Malaspina viral metaG DeepMed_b05 (SPAdes) (version 2) | ecosystem: Environmental > Aquatic > Marine > Oceanic | place... | reverse complement strand
GTCAAAGTACAAGGTGGCCCCTGAAGAGAAGAGAAGAGAAGAGAATAGAATAGAAGATGAAGTGAACGCGACGGCGACGGAGGATAAAAAGGGTAGTTTCGGTCCTCTTCCATTCAGCAGTTCACCGGGGGGGAAAGAAAGCGAAGCCCAGACCATCCTCGTTGACGAGATAGCCAGGGAACTAAACCTTGGGTATGCGAAGGCGGGCATCTGTGTTTACGAGCGCGGGGTGACCCGCGAGGACTGGCAGGCCTGGAAAGCCTACGAACAGAAATGCGGTACTCGGCTGACGGTGATGAATATCCAGCGGTATCGAAACCCGTCTGAAATTAAAACACCGGTCGAAGGCGAACAGCCTAAGTCCTTCAGGGAGAGGGACACCGACCAGGCGAAGGCTGAAGCCCGTCGCCTCCGCGAAAAGGGAGAAAACAAATGACAGCGAATTGGACCTCCGAAGACATCGATGAGGTAGAAAACATTTATATCGGTCTGTGGAGCAGCCCGGTCGCGGGGCCGAAGCTCAAGGTCTTCATCGACGCGGTGCGGAGGTTCCCTCCCCACATCGTGGTGGAGGCCCTGGAGTGGGTGGCGAAGACCCAGGACAAGGACCTCCGGCCTTCCATCTCGGCCATCACCGCCTGCGCCAGGGAGAGGATGCCTAAGCCTTTACGCCAGCCATCGCCGTGCGATAATGATGACGAGGAGGACAGACTGACCTTTCGAGAGTATTACAGACATCGAAAGGATATCGATGTTCCCCATTTTATGCATAAGTTTTTAGATGACGATGACCCCAGAAAACTACGACGGACCACCGAAAGTGACACCCGAGACATCAAGGACCTGGACCTTCAGCCGGATACCGATATCCCACAACACATCTCTGCGGATGCACTGGGCAAGGCGGTCGAAGGACTCTAAGGTGTGGCAGATGCTGGCCTTAGCTGTTTGCGGTCGGCTCACCAATGACGATAAGGAGGACCAGCGGGGCTGGCATTCCACCCTGCGGTTCACCGTGTATCGGAGTCGCCTGCAGGACCCGGATAACGCGGTGGCCTCCCTCAAGCCCATCATCGATGCCATTCGCAGGTTGGGCTGGCTCACCGACGACTCCGAAAAGTACCTCACCCTGGTCTCAAGGCAGGAGAAATGCAGTCGGCAGGAGGAGCGCACCGAGGTCACCTGGCTCATCGAGGCCGAGGACGAGTTGCGAGCCTGATGCCCTGGAAAAGCAAAAGCGGTAAGCTGTTCCTTTTCGGAACGCCCTGGTTCGAGGAGACCTCTCGGCTCGGCAAAACCAACCTGCACGATTGCCTCTGCCATCACTGCGAGGAGAGCCAGGCGGTGGGGGACTGCACCCTGGAGAAAAACCCTGCCGGAGGCGACCCCACGAGCATTTGGGTCTGCCGGGCCTGCCGTCGGAATAAATAGGTTTGTCCGTCGAGGTATCGCTGCCCAGACCGGACTATCCGGTCCTGTCCGGTCTGCACCCGGTTTCCCCATAACTCGAGGAGGGGGAACCAGTTACAAATGGGACAGGTACCTGTCCGGTCCTGTCCTAAAACACGCGGGATTTTAAGTCCCCCAGACCAGGGACACCTAAGCACACCTAAGCACACCTAAGCATACCAACGCATACCTAATCGCTTCGGTACGGTCGGTCGGCCCCATCTAATCTAAAGGATGGGGGGCCGACCGTACCTTCGTTGCTTTTTGCCTTCTTGACAGCGGTAGCCCTGGAGGGTAGAAACCCCGCATGAGAACTCTCCTCGCGGTCACCCTGCTGCCGGTCCTCACCGGGTGCGAAACCACCTCCTGGCTCGTTACGCCTGAAGGCGGGTCGTCTCCCCTGGAGGAGGCTGTCGGTACAGCGGGGGAGGCCTTTGTTGCCACCGCAGCGGTGGGGGGGAGTATCGGTCCAGTCCTGGGTGGCATCGCTGCAGCTATCGCTGCGGGCGCGGTCATCCTCAAACGGAAAGCGAAAAGCAAATGAGTGGTTTATTCGAGGCCCTCGGAGGCCGTAAAAATACAACAGTCCTGCTGTCCATCGTATCGGTAGCCGTCCTGACCGGCCTCGGTCACATCGGGGCCGACCGGTTCGTGGAAGTCCTCATCTGGCTCGTCGGCATTGGAGTCGGTGGCATCGCCCTGGAGGATGGCCTCGCGGGGTTCGGCAATAAGAAAAAATGATACAGGACCGCATCGTTGAGCTGCGTCGGGTCCCCGCCAGCGAGTTGCTCGCCAACCCTAAAAACTGGCGAAAGCACCCGAAGGCTCAACGCGATGCTATGTCCTCCCTGCTCAAAGAGATAGGATACGCCGACGCTCTCCTGGCGAGGGAAACCGAAGAGGGCTTGATGCTCATCGACGGCCACCTTCGGAAAGAAACGACCCCGGACCAGGAGGTGCCGGTCCTTATCGTTGACCTCGAGGACAACGAGGCTGATATGCTCCTCGCTGCTCACGACCCCATTGCAGCGATGGCCCAGACCGACAGGGATGCCCTGGAGACAATCCTGTTAAACACCGAGACCGACGACGAGGGGGTAAAAAAATTCTTCGACCGGCTCGCAAATAACAACAGCATCTGCCTGGGCGAAGGCGCGGTGGACGATGGGGAACTCCCGACACCCGAGGAGGCGGTCGTCAAGCCTGGAGACCTCTGGGCCTTGGGGGAGCACCGACTCTTTTGCGGGGACGCTACGAACTCCGTCGCGGTGAATAAACTCCTCGGGGATACCGTCCCGTTCCTAATGGTCACCGACCCTCCCTATGGCGTGAACTACGACCCGATGTGGAGGGATAAGCTCCTCGCCCATTGCGATAACCGCAGCGAAGGACCCGTCACCAATGACGACAGGGCAGACTGGACCGAAGCCTGGAGACTGTTCCCAGGCACCGTAGCCTATGTGTGGCACGGGGGACTCCACACGGGACCCGTTCACGCCTCCCTGGACTCCTGCGGGTTTCAGGTCAGGGCTGCTATCCAATGGGTCAAGCACTGCGCTCCCGTCTCGAGGGGCGCGTACCATTGGAAACACGAACCGTGCCTCTACCTCGTCCGCAAAGGCGAAAAGGCTGAATGGTGCGGGGGGAGAAGGCAAAACACCGTCTGGGAGATACAGGGAATGTCACCCATCGGGCAAACCACCGATGAACTAAAAAGGATACGCGACGACGACGGGGCCGATGTAAATAACCTCCACGGTACGCAGAAACCCGTCGAGTGTATGGCCAGGCCGATGCGAAACCATAAGTGCGAGGCGGTCTACGACCCGTTCCTCGGCTCGGGGACGAGCGTCATCGCAGCGGAGCAGACGGGCAAGGCGTGCTACGGCCTGGAGCTTGAACCTGGATACTGCGATGTTATCATTGAACGCTGGCAGAACTTCACTGGTCAAAAGGCGGTCAAGAAATGAGACCTACCCGTAAAGAACACGATGAAAGGGTAGCCGTCTGCGCGGATATGCTCGCACGCGGTTTTCGTAATGGGGCCATAAAAAGGCGTGTGGCTGCTTTCTATGGCTGTAGCCCGAGAAGCGTGGAAAGGTATCTGCGTCGGGCGCGTGATAGGCTGTGCGAGGAACTCGATGGCGAGGGCGGGCGAGAGGAGCACCGCGCACGCAGCCTGGACCAGTATCGAATGCTCCTGCGCGACGACGGCACGACCCCGGTCGTTAGGCTGAAGGCGCAGGAACGCATCGACAAGATACTCGGCCTGGAGGCCCCGGCTGAGGTACGGCAGGAGGTCTACGGTAAGGTCGACCTGGTGTCGGCCCTGTCCTCACCGGCGGTCGAAGCCCTGCGTGCGACGCGGGAACGACTCAATTGACCCGTGCGATACCGCGACGCGCTCGCCAGGTGCAAACGCTGCCCCTGCTGCGACTAAGGGGATAGCGTGACCGAGGGAAAAACAACCAGCGGTAGCGAGGACCTGGAGGCCAAGCTCGCGGAGGCTGCAGCGGACCCGGCGGTCTTCGGCGCGTCGTTCCTCGGTGCGCGGTACACGCCTGACCAGTTGGCGGTCCTGGAGGCCATCCGCGACCACGACCGGGTGGCGGTCCACAGCGGTCACGCGACCGGAAAGTCCTTCGTGGCTGCAGCGGTAGCGATGTGGTTTCTGCACAGCCATAAGCCCTCCAAGGTCATCACGACCGCGCCGACCTGGAGGCAGGTCAACGAGATACTCTGGTCGGAGATACGGGTGGCGCACGCGAACGCCCTGGTCCCCCTCGGCAGTTACCTCCCGCCTCGAGCAGCGGAACTACGCATCGCGCAGGACCATTTCGCCCTGGGCCTTTCCACGGACGAGCCTGCGAGGATGCAGGGGTTCCACAGCAAGCACCAGCTCATCATCCTGGACGAGGCTGCGGGTATCCAAGGCGACATCTGGGACGCGGTAGAGTACATCGCGTCGGGGGGCGAGGTGAAGATACTCGCCATCGGAAACCCCGAGGCCCCGGACGGTCGCTTTTTCGAGGCGTGCAAGTCCCCGCTATGGAAAACGATATGCATCTCCTGCCTGACGCACCCGAACATCTCGGGCAAGGGCGACCCGGTGCCAGGGGCGGTAACGCCTACCTGGGTGGAGGGACGCGCCCTGGAGTGGGGCGTGGAGTCGCCATTGTACAAGGCCCGCGTCTGCGGGGAGTTCCCGGAGGAGGGCGAGGACACGCTCATCAGCCTGCGGTGGGTCCTGGACGCGGTCGGGCGCGAGGGCGTGGAGGACAAGCTGCCGGTGGTCATCGGCTGCGATGTAGCGCGGTTCGGGCAGGACGAGACGGTGGTCATCGTGCTGCGGGACGGTCGGATGGAAACGGTGCGGGCGTACACGGGGCGGGACCTGATGCAGACCTGCGGGGAGATACTTCGGGTGAAGCGAGAGCTTGGAGTGGATGAGTCGGCCCTGGTCGTCGTAGACGATGTAGGCCTGGGCGGTGGGGTGACCGACCGTTTGAGGGAGTTGGGTCACCGGGTGATGGCTTTCAAAGGCGGGGGCAAGGCGCGAGACGCGGAGCAGTTCGTGAACCGGCGGGCCGAGTCCTATTGGTATCTCCGGGAGGAGTTGCGCGAGGGACGGCTGGCGTTGCCGGACGACGACCTGCTGAAGTCGCAGTTGACCTCCATCCGGTATCGTCCCAGGAGCGATGGGCGCATCGAGTTGGAAAAGAAAGACGAGATGCTGAAGAGGGGCGTGCCGTCCCCCGACCGTGCTGACGCGCTCTGTATGGCCCTGTGGGGTCGCAAGAGAGCACGCGGGGCCGTGCGCCCGTCCGCCCTGGATAAACGCGACAGCAGGCCACCTCGTCGGGGTGGTGGGTTTAGGGAGATGATGGGAGGCGGGGGAGAGGGGCTGGCCGATGCGATGGGCAAACCGACCGGCCCCTGGGAAATGTAAAGGCCGTGCGAAATAAGCGAAGAAAGGATACGCGATGCAGATAATCAATGGGATGGAGAAGGCGTTTGTGGGGATGGGGACCAGGTGCGGGCAGGTCGAGGTAGCGGTTTACTCGGTGGAGAAATGCATCGAGGAAATTATCAAGCAGATGAAATGCGACGGCCTGGAGTTGAGCGAGGGGGAAACCTACGAGGAAAACGCCTGGGAGCATTTCGAGTTCAACATTCGCGGGGCCTGGAATGGCGACGAGACACCGATGTTCCTGGAGGCAGACACCTGGGAGGACTTCCTCGATAAAAAGGGCGCGACGGATTACGGTACGCTCCCTGTGCCTTGAGGCTTTAAATTCTCGGCTGCGGTGATAAGATAACTGCGACCAGTTTAAGAGGCGATGACAAATGGCCGGACTACCAATTCTCCAAGGCGTGTTTCCTGCGGGCGACCTGTATGCCCAGGCCCTCTCGACCGTCTACCGAACCGACTGGCGTATCCTGGACCCGGACCTGTCGCAGGAGCGCGAGCCAGAGATATGGGAGCGCATTCAGCGGGACGGTAAAATTGCCCAGGCGATACACCAGCGTTGCTCGGCGGTGGCCGGTGGCGAGTGGTCGGTGCAGCCTGCTTCGGACGACCCGCAGTCGGAGACCATTGCGGACATCGTCAGCGATGCCCTGGGGGAGATACATAACTTCCGAGAGTCGCGGAAGAAGTTAGCGCACGCCATTTTCCGGGGCCGGGCCTACGCCTACATCGAGGGCGAGCGCAGGACCATCAAGCTCGGTGAATTCCCCGCACGGAGTTGGTGGATACCGAAGAGGCTTCGTGATATCGACAAGCGTCGCGTGCAGATTGTTCCTCGCCAGGACTACGATGAGGAGGGGAACCTTACCCTGGGCGTGCGTCGCCAGGTGTGGAGTATCCCCCAGATGAAATGGGTGAACCTCGCGGACACCGAACTCAAGAGCCTGCTCGAGGTGGTCTGGGGTAGCGAGGAAGGGAACTTTCACTATTATGGAAAACCGCTGCTCGAGTCACTCTTCTTCCTTTGGTGGGCCAAGATGGAATGTCTCACTTTTGGCCTCAGTGCACTTGAGCGCACTAGTGGCGGGATGTTAGCTGTTGCGCTCGACCCGGAAAACCATCCTGGCGGTGAGGGTACCGACAGCGAAAGTATCCGGGACGCATACCTGGACGAGTTGAAGAAGGCTCGCTCGGACCACGCCTTCGTTTACAGCAAGGGCGACGACCTTCAGTTCCTTACGGGCGGGGAGGCAGGGCAGTCGAACATACACGAGTTCCTTCAGTACCTGGACTCCGCGATACTCTCCACGGCCCTCGGAGCGACGCTGCCATTCGGTGGCGGTGACCCTGGAGTCGGTAGCCTGGCGCGGGCCGAGGTCGAGCGAGAGGTCTCCGACGGTTTCCTCCAGTACGACAGGGACCTCCTGGACGAGCATTTGACGCGGAAACTCGTCAAGCAGTTCATCGACCTCAACTGGTCCAACTTTCAGGAGCTTGGCCTGGACCCGCAGAAACTCCCCAAGTTCACTACGACGCAGCAGCCACGGGAGGACCCGAACTCGAACATCGCCGTCATCAGCCAGGCTCTGCAGGCGGGCCTGGATATCAAACGCGAGGAATGCTATACGAAGCTCGGCCTGACCCCTCCTGGAAAGGGCGACGAGATTGTAGAGGGAATGGCGCAGGATGCGATGATGGGAGGCGGGGGCGGTTTCCCCTTCCGCGACCAGCGGGACATCAAACTCCGCGAGGGCGCGGGTCAGCGGTTTCAGTGACCGCAAGATAAACGAGCCGGGGACCGGCTTGACGACGATGAGGACGACGAGGACGATGAGAACATTAAGGTTTAGGAGAAAAAGATGAGACTGTCACCAGGCGCAAGAGAATACATCACAAACGGTATCGCCAAGAAGTTCGCGGAGTTGGTGCAGCACAAGTTCCAACCGGAGCGAGGCGAGTTCGGGCGACGGCAGCTTGCCACGGGCGAGCCAAAGGAGCCTGTCGACCACCTGGCCGAGGCCGTTCAGGAGTTTGTCGATATGCCTCCCGGAACAGCCGACCCAGGCCTGCAGCGGGTGGCGCAGAATGCTCTCAACAGTCACCAATCAGGACAAAGCACATCGGGGGGGGGCAACCCGGAGATGCAACTATTTGATGCGCTGATGGCTGTTCAGGAGGCCGGTGGCCCTGGACACGACATCGCAACAAAGGCTCTCGAACAACACGATGTCTATCTGGACGAGGAGCTTGCATCGTACGAGGCCGGGCAGGGTACGGCAGCGGAGCAGGCCGACGACGCGGAGTCGCAACAGGCTCCCGCGCAGGAGGAGGAGAGGCCAGATGGACCTCCGCAGTCGGAGGGCGCAGAGAATGCCCTGACATCAGCCGTCGTGGAACTTCACGAGAACCCAGATGATGGGACCTTGGGGCAGCAGCTATACGAGGCGATGGAGGACTACGCTAACGAGAGAGGCTTGGTGTTGGAGCCAGGGCCGGAAGGCGGGGTTACGCCCACCACCGCACCGGAGGCACACCTCCTGGAGGCTGCGTTGAACTACGCAGAGAACCCTGGAGACCAGGGCGCGTATGATACTGTCGAGGAGCACGACGCTAAGGTCGCAGCGTACCGCGCAGGCGATTATTCGGTCGAGGAGGAGTATACCCAGGAGGCCCAGGCGGGCGCACCCTCCGCAGAGGACCAGGCCGATATCGAGAAGGCATTGGAGATGTCGCCGGTAGGCCCAGAGTGGAGCGACGAGGAGGCCAAGGCCTATTTAGAGAGGGCAGAGATGGAGCTGGAGCGAGACAAGGATATGGCGACCAGCGACCAGCCCGAAGACCGCGAAGACTATGCCACGCAGGTGGAAGACTATAAGGCCACGCGCCAGCAGGCCGGGCTGGACCCCGAGGGCGAGCCAGGCGACCGAACCCCCGCAGGCGGTAAGGGGCAGGCAGAGGACCAGCCCTCCGGCAAACGCAAACGCTGCGAGACGGGGACCCACAAGGACCCCAAGACCGGCCAGTGCAAACCTATCCAAGGCCTGCGGGAGTACATCACCCACGGCATTCAGATGCGGTTCGCGGAAATGGTAAAAAAAAACTTGGTGACGCATAAGTTTAGCCTGGCAGATAACTTCGACCTCGTAACTTTAATCCAAGCGCACGCAGAGTTTGCCAGCGAGGAAATAGATAAGCCTCACGCTGAAGTCCAGATAGACGGGTCGGCAACAGAGAAGGCATTGGAGTCGGCCCTGGAGGGCCTGGACGCGGATGACCCGCGTCGCGGACCCATCGAGGACTTTATCAATGAGCCACACGAAGAGGGGGTGGTTTCTGATGCGTTAGGGGCCGTGGGACTTGACCCCGACACCGGACAAATTCTCCCGAACTTTCCTCCCCCTCCCCAGGACCCTGCAGATGCAGCCTTGGCAGAAGGACTCCTCGCCCTCGTCAAAGACCCCGATACGGACAGCTACGGAGCTGAGGTTGGCGCGTCCGCACTGATGTCCGGCGACCCTGAGAAGATGGTGGGGGCGTTAGAGACGGTCCTCGATGACGATGTAGGCTCAGATTGGAACCCGGCAGTGCAGGAGATGGCGCGGGGCATCCTGGGCGAGTACGAGGCTGCTGGCGGGCAGGGGCAGGCCCAGGACGAGCCTAAGAAGAAGTCCTCCCGGTGCGAAAAAGGCACGCGGAAAGACCCCAAGACCGGTCAATGCAAACCGCACCACGGGAGGGATGCATCGAGCGTCCTCCTGCGGGATGCCCTGGCCCATCACCTGCAGGAGCAGTTCACCGAACGCCTGCAAGCCATTATCAAGTAGGAGAAACAATGCCAAGCCCATCAGTCAATTGCACGGAGTGGATTGAAGAGGACATCTCGTCCGCAAACGACGACGAGGTCACCTTCACAAGGTAGCGCAGCCGGATGCCCGCGAATACCTGCAACTTCATCAGGCCGATATGCGAGGCGATGCCGGAGAGGGCCTGGAGAGGACACTCGGCCTTTATCGTCGGCGGGGGAACCTCCCTGCAGGGCTTTGACTTCACCCGTCTCGCGGGCGAGCTTACCATCGGCATCAATGCCGGAATGTATCTCGAGCCTCCTCCGACGATAGCCTACGCTGCCGACATCCGGTTTATGCAGATGGTCGAGAAGGAGGGGTCCTGGCTGAAGCTCCCGTCGATGCGCCTGGTTCACAATGTCGTGAGCGAGCAGGCGAGCACGGGGATGCTGAAGCCCGAGACTGTGGCGACGACCTGGAAACTCCCCGTCGGGAAACCGCGTGCGTGGGGGCGCAGCCTGGAGGAGGGCGTGGCTGCATTCAGTTTCTCCGGGGCCGTCTGCCTCAACCTTGCCGACATCCTGGGAGCCTCCCCCATCTACCTGCTCGGTTTCGACTGCTACAAAACACCCATAGCCTCTAACTGGCACGAGCGATACCCGGAGGAATGGGGAACAGCGGAGTGTATGTATAATAAGTTCAGGCGCACTTTGAATGCCCTGGTGGGACAGTTAGAGGGTAAAGCCTTCCACCTCCGCGACCCGGATGCCCCGCCGTCGGGCGCGGACGCGTTCCCCTCCCTGAGCTACGATGATGTTTTACCGCCTGCCCCGGAGCCCCACGAGATAGACAAACGAAAGACGACCGATGTTTGCATTCGACCTGTGGGGTAAGCACCCAGGAGAGACCATTTACATCGTCGGGACCGGCCCCTCGCAGAGGCTTTTCCCCATAGACTTCCTGGAGGACAAGACGACCATCGGCCTCAACCAGGCGTGGCGGTATGCCCCGATGACCTACAGCATCACCGTTCACCCGGAGCACCTCTGGGACCATAACCTCGCGGAGGGAGCGAACCCCACGAAGTGGGTGGTGACGAGTATGCGTAAGAGGTCAGCGGTGCGATACACGACTCACCCGGAGACCGGCCATAAAAGAAAACACGACATCTGGTTTTCCGCGCAGCACTGTGAGCACTATGTTTTCGACCCGGTGCAAGGGGCGCAGGCCCTGGACGAGCCTGCGCTGCTCTCGACCGGTGGCTCCGACAACAGGCTCTACCAGGCGCACGGAGTTCACAACTCCGCGATGTGGCTCGCAGCCCGGATGGGCGCGAAAACCGTCATCGTCGTCGGCTGCGATATGACCGACCTGGACGGGGAGCATCACGCGCACGAGCAGCACATCCGGTGGTGCGGGGCCTCGCCCGAGGATGCCTATAAAGAGTATCGGGACGACGCATCCGACACCAGGAAACGCCTGCGGAGCGTCGGGGTCTCCGTCCTGACCCTCACGCCATTCCTCGGCTGCGGTCACGCGGAGGAGGACTACCAGAGACAGAAAAACGAGAGGGGCCTGGAGGCTCTACCGGAGCCAGAGGACATCTCTCCCTACACCAGGCCTGACCTGGGAAAGTTTAGCTGATGGGATACGGCGACGACATTATGGCGACGGCCCAGATACGGCAGGCCCGCCTGGAAAACCCCGACAAGCGTATCTGGGTAGGCGACGGGACGACCGCGATGTGGTCTCCGGTGTTTGACCATTCCCCTCACCTCTGCCGGGTCGGGAGTCCTCGGCCCGGAGACATCTGGGTCAAAAACTACACGGGCCACCGGCCCTACATCGACTACCCCAACAGCGTCAATGGACGCTGCGCCTTCACCGATTGGCGGGCCGAGCCTGGAGAGTTGTTCTTTAACCACATCGAGGAGGTGGCCTCCGCGAAAGCGATGAAAGACGCGGGCCTCGAGCGTAAGCAATTCATCGTCGTGGAGCCTCACATCAAGGGGGGCTTTGCAGCCACCAATAAAGACTGGGGCTGGCATAACTGGGTGGCCCTGATGAGTGTCCTCTACGACCTGGAGGTCGCTCAATGCGATTATGGCAAACCCATCCTCGAGGGCGCAGTCAGGGTGGCGACCCCGAATTTCCGTATCGCCTGCGCGGTCCTCCGGCACGCTGCAGCTATCGTAACGACCGACGGGGGTCTGCATCACGCTGCTGCTGCCCTGGGCGTACCGGGCGTGGTTATCTGGGGGGGCTTTTCATCTCCGAAGAATGTGGGGTATGATATCCACGAGAACATCTATGTCGAGGACGACGATACGCCCTGCGGGAGCAGGAAGGACTGCGAGCATTGCCGGGCGAAGATGGAGTCAATTAAACCCTTTATCGTAGGAGGCTGTTTAGAGGAATGTTTAAACGAGCAAAGGACAAAGAGCTCATCCCGCGTATCGTAATCGGCGGGGGCGCGGATGATAAGGTCCCGGCCCTGGTGACGGAGTTTTCCATTCGCCAGCGGACCTGGGATAAGGAGGTCGTCATCATCCACACGCACGACCTGGAGAGGCCGATGTTCGAGGTGCATCGTAACCCGACGCAGTTCAGCCTGGTGCGGTGGTGGATACCGGAACTGTGCGGATACCAGGGAAAGGCCATCTACCTCGACTCCGATATGGTTATCCTGGATAACATTGCGAAGCTCTACAACATCCCGACGATAGACTTTCAGGCCCATCCCAATGAGAGTCGGGCCGTCCTGCGGACCCCGGACCCGAGCGTAATGCTCATCGACTGCGGTCACGAATTCACGCAGAATTGGAACGCCTGGGATATCCGCGATAAGGTGGATAGCGGAGAGATGCGATACCACGAGATGTGGGGCAGCACTAACTTTATGCCTCTCGAGGGCCTGGGCGAATTGCCCGAAGAGTGGAACCACCGCGACCACTACGAGGAGGGCGTAACGAAAAACCTGCACTACACTATGCTCAAGACGCAGCCCTGGAGGGTAACGCAGGTTCATCCCCTGGAGAAGATATGGGTGGACGAGTTGGTGGCAGCGTGCAAGGCGGGCGCGGTGAAACCATCGGACCTCGTAGCCTCGCCATTCTATGTTAACATTCGTGAGTGCCTGGCCCGATGCCAGCCTGCGTACCTGGAGGAGATAAGTGAAGAAATTACGAACGCCGGATGCCGAATTTGATATGCTCGAGGGCAAGGCCATCGGGGACTTCTCCGATGCCTTGACGCAGCACATCAGGGCCATCGCCTCCGCGAACCCGGAGAGGCGAGACCGCAGCCTGGATAAGCTGGCGGTGCTCTTTGGCGATATGATGGCGTGGGGTGACCTCCTCGGTCGTCGGCGGTCGGTCCTGGAGGCCGAGGCGGTGGAGAGTCGGGAGTCTGCGGAGGCCAAGATGTACTTTGCCGAGCGTCCGATGCAGACCTCTGCAAGGACCCCGCACCGGCTACCCTGGAGGCCCTACGATGTTCCCGGCCTGACGACGGTGAGTTTCCAACAGGCAGCGGAGGACCTTGCGACGCGGGTCCCGTCCCTCGCGGTTCCCAGGGGAAACGAACCCCTGTATATGGCGGTCCAGCGGATGTACCAAACCGAGCACGCCTTCGGCCTGGCCCGCGCAGCCGACCTCGCCCTGACGGGTCGCCTGGAAACGGCGATGCGGATGACGGCCACGACCCAGGAGGCCCTGGTGAGGTCTATGCAAGGGGGTCTGACGGGCAGTCAGTTTGAAACGGCGATGGCCGATATGCAGGGTTTTTCAGCCTCGTATTCTGAAGTCGTATTTCGCAATAATATGAAGCGAGCCTATACCCAGGGACGGGATGCCCAGGTCCAAGAGGACCCGGTGGTGGGCTATGTAATCCCGGCGAAAATGTATAGTGCCATCAATGACGACTCCGCACGCGGGAACCACCTGGCGTGCGACGGCATCGTGGCTCCGCACGACGCACCGATATGGAAGAGCCTGTCGATACCCTTGGGGCATAACTGCCGGTGCTCCTTCATCTCGATGTCGCGGGGGCAGTTAAAGAGGAAGGGCCTCCTGGACGAGAAAACAAGCATCGTGAAAACCCTCATCCCGCAGAAGTTCTACTCAGGCGTGCGGGACCCGGCGACCGGCAAAACGATGAAAGGAGGCCCAGACCCCGGTTTCGGTTCGGGGCCTGGACCTCAACCCTACTCCGGCCCGCCTGGACCACAGGCTCCTTCGGAGGCGTGGCAGGGCGTGGCCGACCGGCTCGGCGGTTAGGGCGAGCCTTTCTCCTTCCTCTTCTCGTCGTTGGTCTTGGGGTCGCCGTTGTTGAACCCGGTTTTACATTCGCAGCCCTTTTCGGTGTCCCCGCAGTCCTCGCAATGGCAATAGGGGCAGACCTCGTATCCCTGCCCCTCGAACTCCGTCTGCCAGGCGCACCCGCACGACTCGCAATTGTCACATTCGCAGTCCCCGCGAAGCTCTCCGCATTGGCGACAGACCTGCCCGCCTGGAAAACAACTACTGCAAAACGGGTCCCCGCACGGCCCGTAGTAACTTGCGAACCCGCGACACCCGCCTTTGGTGGAGGCCCATCTCTCGTCAGGCATCGTCGCCCTCCCTGGACAGCCATTCGGCATCGACCTCTATCTGCAGGCATCCATCTACGGGGAAAACCACACACTTCGCGGTTCCCGCATCCGAGGTTCGTGGTGTAGCCCCGGAAGTTTACCCGGCTCTCGTAATGCTCCGTCCCCTCGAGGTGGGGGCATCGCATTATTAATATGTCGTGAACACTAAAGAGTTTCCGTTTCTCGTCGCTCATCCGTCCGTCCTTTCTTTGGTCTGGTTATGGTAGGCCCTGAGTGCCTCGGCCTTGCTCTCCACCTCAGAGAGCACCTTGATGTCCAGCCAGCCATTAATGCCTCTGGCGTGTGGTCCGTCCGGCTCGTTGTCGAGGATGCGGTTCGCCTCCCCCAGGAGCGAGAGGAGTTCTTTCGCTGCCTGGTTGATGCGGTTCGCTCTGGCCTGACCGCCGTTCCTCTTCAATTGTTGCATCCTGCGCTCCGCGTCGCTCTGCATCGCATTGCTAATGGTCATCCGTTCATCCTTTCCATTACGGTCTTGCAGACCTTGCCAAGGTAGTCTCGCAGGGCCGGAAGGCATATGGCCTTGTCAATGACGGCCTGCCTGGAGGTTTCCGCGACCGCAGCAGCCTTGTCTAAGACTGCGGGCAGGGCAATGGCCTCCGAGGGCTTCAGCTTCATCAGCGTCGCAAGTTTGAAAATGGTCATCCGTCTGTCCTCCGGGTTGTGGGGGTCCGTCCTGGACCCCCATTGGTTTCCGCGTTAGCGAGTCAGCTTACTCAAGGAGTCTGCGACCTCCTCGCAATGCCAGTCCTCAAGCCCTGTCTCGTTCCGAGCGATGCGTCGCTCTTCAGCCGTCCGGGTGTTCCGGCTGGCGAGGGCCGAGAGCTCCGTGTCGAGCCTGCCGAGGTTGTACTGTTCGAGAAATGCCTCGAGGCCAATGGCCTGGGGCTTGCAGTCTCTGGTCTCTCGGTTTCTGAAGGTAAGGTCTGCGCTCTCGACCAGGCTGCGAAGCTCCGCGACCTTCGCATTAATGTCCTCGGCCAGCCTTTTTCCCATCCGGGCGTTAAAAAGGTCTCTCTCGTCTTTCATCCGTCTGTCCTTTCTGGGGCTTTGCCCCGCGTGGTGTTGTTCAACTGCCGTCATTATGCCTCTTGGGGCTTTTATTGCAAAACAAATACCCTTTAACTTCAGGTATTTTATCCTGCGGTGTGTGGCCCCGACGCTGCCCCTGGACGGCTATCGCTTGACGATGGCCTCTTTGGGTTTCGGGAACTTGAGCGTGGAGTCGCCAAGTGCCTCTTCATAGCGGTCGCGCAGGACGGTCGCATCGATGAGCGTGGTGTAGGGAGCGAGGGCCTTGGGAATTTCGATATCCCCGCGCCCGCCCTGGACCGCGACCTGCGACCCTTTGTTCTGCTCGATGATAATCGCTACGACCCGGAGACCCTTGGTGGCCTCGAGGAGGGCGTGGCTCAATTGGCTCACCAGATGGGAGGCGACATCGATGGGCATCCCTTCGCGCTGAATTAGGTAGGAGGAGATAGCCAGGGCAGCGACCTCCTCAGAGCAGAGGCCACCGAAAATGGCCGTCTCGCAGGGACCGGCCTTGTGCATAGCCCGCGCACGAACCAGCGCACGCATCAGGTCCGACTCGATACCGCACTGCCGACAAAGCTCCCGGTCGGTCAGGGCGATACGCCTGGCGGGGTCTACCTTCATATTGTCGAGGTCGACAATTCTCTGCTTCATCTTTGCTCCTGGATTAAAACGGGCCACCTCCGAAGAGGTGACCCGCAAAGGACAGACGGGCGAAAACCCATCCGCAGGAAATATTACTCGTAAACTCGCCAATTGACAACTGCTCGATGGAGCGTAGAATTTCCTCACGATGACAATTCCCGGTGGCAACTACATCGCAGAGCAGAACCACGACGGCACCTTCACCATTAAGGGCGTGCCGATTATGGCCGAGCTGCCTGAAGGCTCGCGGGAGAATGACGAGATAATTTCGACCGAGTGGTTTCGCTCCTGCCTTCGCAGGCACGCTATGCTCGAGAAGGACCAGGGGTATTTGGCTCCTTGTCACTTGAACCACCACGACCTCGGGCGCGAGACCCCGCGCATCGGTTTCCTCCGTCCCACCGAGGTCGGCAGCGTGATGCAGGACGGCCTCCAAGTCCCCGCGCTCCTGGCTGACATCGTCGGTCTGAAGGAAGAGCACCTGGAGGCAATTCAAAACAACGACCTCGCCTATCGCAGCGTGGAGATATCCTCCTGGGACCGGCCACCAGAAATTTCAAGTCTCGCCCTGTTAAGTGACGAGGCCCCGTGGTATAAATTACCGCTACTTAATGTAAGTGAAATAAGACCAGCCCCATTTGAAGAAGTGGGAGCTTGTACTTTTGAAGATGAGATGTCGCCTCTCGTAGCAATGCGAGGTGAGTCGGCTCTCTTGTTTAGGTTTCAGGAGAAAAAGATGCCGAGGGATACCAAGACCGAACTCGCCACCCGCCGAGGCCGTAGGCAGAAGTTTGCCAATGGCAATGGCGACGATAACGGAAACGGAAAAAAGAAGGACGACGATGATTCGGACGACGATTCCATCAAACTGCAAGAGGGTACGGATGCCATCGCACAGCAGGTCGCTGAACTCATAGCTGAGTTTCAGGGCCAGCTACCGGACCTCATCGGGTCATATTTGGACGGCCTCATCCCCGCCGAAGGGGGAGGTATCGAGGAGGCCCTGGACGCGCCCTTGGAGGAAGAAGAGCCTCTCCCCATTGAGCTTCAAGAGGAAGACAATGAGGACGAGGAAGAGGACCTGCCCATTCCATTGATGGGCAACAAGCACTACAGAGGAGGGAAAACCGCGATGTTAGCAGAACTCGCTGGACGGGTCGCTGCCCTGGAGACGGAGCAGAAAGCCCGCCAAGACACCGACAGTATGAATGCCCTCATCCGGGGTGCGACGCAGAGCCTGAGAGACTCAGGCTGGTCCGTCCCCACCTCTGCCGTGGCAGCGATGAGGGAGATTGCTACAGGGGCGAAAAACCCCCAGGCATCCGTGCTGAAGTTCACCGAGAGCTACAAGCAGCACGCACCGCGTGACCCCGCCTCGACCTTTGAGTCCCTGGAGGGCAGCGCGAAGAGCGAGGCCGAGTCCGATGTTATGAAATTTGCGGAGATGGGTCCTGGGACCCTGGAGAAAGCCAGGAAACTGGCCCACGAATACGATAGCCTGAAGGCTACCGGCTTCGACTTCCGGGTATCGCGTGAAGACCACATCCGGGAAAACCTGAGTGTTAAGGAGTAAATAATGGCACTTGCAGCAAGAGCCTCATACGAATTTCAGCCGGGCGGGTTAAAGATTGCCCTCGTCGTGCTGTCGGGAGAGGTCATTTTTGACGGAGCCTTAGTCGGCGTGACCAAGGCTGGTGGTGGTAGTTTGAGCACGGACGGCTATGCCCAGAACTGGGGACCGGACGTTACCGGCGAGATGATATTTGTCGGGATGGCTCGCATCACCGACCAGAACTCAGGCGATGGAACCGATGACAAGGTCACCGGCGACGGGACCCTGGAAATTGAGGTCGACATCTCTGGGCCGATTATCAAGAACGCGACCGTCGCGGGCCTGGATAACATCAACGATGTCTGCGATGTCGTGTACGCATCCGATGACAACACTTTGACGCTGACGGCGACCACAGGGTCGACAGAGATTGGTATCGTCACCAGGTACTCCGGGACTTCCGGCACCGGCGATGTCCACCTGTTCCCCTTCATCACGCACGCTGGCTCATTAATTGGGTAATTTGAGAGGAGATTGAGATGGCTGGTTCGTTAGTGGCTAGCGGAGCAAGTTTTTCTGCGGGCCTGAGGAGCGAGGCTCTGAATTCGTATCGCAGGCAGTATGACGCCAGACAGGAATTTGTAGGCAAAATTCTGAAGGAAGTACCCTCCGACAAGAGAATCGAAAAGTACTTTTTCTGGAATTCGGCACCTCACGCTGTGCGCCTTCCTCGCGGTGAGGCCTACCGTCACAAGGCCTTCGGTGGAATTCAGTTCTCAGTGGAAAACTTCGAATTCGGAAGAGCCATCGACTGGCGCAGGATTGACCGGGAGGACGACCTTACCTCGTCCCTGGTCGAGAGAGCGCGGGACCTTGGTGACAGCATCGGCCTCTTGAACGAGCGCATCGCTTTCCAAATTATCACCGCAGGGTCAGATAACGACCTCCTGGCGAGCATTCCGAATGCTCCCGACGGTCGCGCTATCTACCACGCGAACGATGTCGCATCGGGTAACCGGTTCGGTGTCAGCGGTGGCAATATGGAAGGTGACGGTTCGACCACGGCTGGCGCAGCCGGTGGCACGGCGACCTCGGCTGCTATCACGACGGACTATTACGATGTCCGGTCGCGGTTCACCAGGATGCAGGACACCGAGGGCCAGCCCCTGTTTAACCCCTCCGTCACCGACGGTGAGGCCCTGGTCATTTACCCCGCAGCGAAGATACAGGCCTTCCAAGAGGCCTTCATCCGCGAGCGCGTCGTGGAGGGCAGCTCTACGCCCACGAATGTCGTGCAGGAGGCGGGCCTTGCTCCGACGCTCTGGACTACCCAGAGGCTGACGGGCAATGACTGGTTCGTTTTCCTCACCGGCTCCGAGCATAGAAGTCTTGGAGTTCAGAACCGGGAAGGGATTAGGACTGTTACTGCCACATGGGAAAACAGTGATTTATCGAGGGAGACTGGCCAGGAATCGATTCGCTTCGAATGTCGCCGTGGATTCTTCGTCTTTGTTCCCTATACCACTTGCCAGGTAAATAACGCTCCTGGAACCTAATTAGGAGCCATGAGATAGGGGCGTGTCCGGCAGCACAGGACACGCCCTTTTTTTTCTTTTTAGAAAGGACAGCAGGATGCCAGAGACCGAGACGACGACCACGACCACGACGACGACCCCTCCCGCGAAGAAGGAGGAGCCAAAGGCTAAGGGTCCCCTGGACGAGAAGTTTAAGGGGAAAAAGAGGTTCTTCCTCGGCATACAGGTGACCAAGGATGGCGATGTCCCCATTCACAACCTCAGTATCGCGGGGGTCGTGTTTCAGGTGTTCACGCAGCAGCCTGGAACCTCGGAGAACATCCGGGGCCGGAAAGCTCCGAAGAATGACGGGTCGATGTGGCTGACCCTGAGCGACGGCGAGGCCGGGGACTTCCTGGAGATGACCCACGCTACGATGTCTGCCGTCCTGGAAAACATCCCGCACTATTGGGTCCGGTGGTACAAGTCTCCCGATGCGGAGTCCGGCGACCTCGTCGTCCGGCGTGCCGAGGTGTTCAATATCAACGAGGGGGTGATGACGAAGGACCCTGATAATCCTGGGGCCTTTAAGCAGGTCGGGTATCGGTGGGATGTCGAGGAGGGCGATGAGCCAATGGCAAGACACCTGGTGCTCCTGCCCGCCGACCGCCTGCACGAGTATGGCTCCCGCGAGGACCTCGACACGCTGCCGAACCTGGAGGCCCTGTATCCGAAAATGGGCGAAGAGCCTGAGAGGAAGTAGTCGATGGCCATTACACAGGACCAGGTAGAAACGACTGTGGCAGATTGCTGCAGGATAATTAATGAGCTAATAAAATACGCCTCCGAGAATTCTGAAAAGTTCACCGGTGCCTCGACCAGCCACGAGGCTGAGTTCATCGGTAACCTTCAGAGCGAGTACAGCAACATTCAGGGGATGGTCGACTCCGTCGAGAGCTTCAGGTCCAGCCTTGCCAGCACGGTCGCCCTGGGCCGTAGCCTGCTGACCCCGGCCATCCTGGAGATGGGCAAGGTGCTCAATGTTCCCGAGACCTCCGCAGAGGGTATCCTCGGTCGCCTCTACCTCCATATGAACGACGACGGGCATCGGGTCCTGTCGCGGAATTTCACCTTTGGAACTCCGACGGGGGCCACATTTAATACGGGCGACGGGCAGATACTGCGCCTGAACACCGACGAGAATGCCTACTCGATGGAGGCCCAGACCCCTGAGACGAAAAGGGCCATCTGCACCAATGATGTCCATTCGGGTGCTGCGAAGCACGAGGAGGTCTTTGAGCTGCGGGGCCAGGACGCGGAGAGGGACGGCCTGAAGATAATCGGCAGCGGGTCGACCGGCTCCCTGCGTGCGCTATCGGCCAGGGACTCCCTGCGATACATCTCGAATGCGTCCTTCAGCGACTACTCCGGGACCACCTCTGTCCCGACCGCCATCAGCGATTGGACGGTTTCGACCGGCAGCATCAACGACTGCGAGATTGAGACGACAAATTATTACAGAGACTTCGAGGGCGACGGCACGCCTGCAGCCCTGAAGTACACCGGCAGCGTGAAACTCACCCAGGCGTTCACGGTTCGCTCCGCGACCTTCGACCCTGGAGTGCCCCTCTACGCCCAGGTCGCGGTTTACAAACCGACCTCCGGCACGGGGGGGACGGTCAAATTCGCCGTAGGCGGTAAAGAAAAATCCGTCGGCGTGAACTACCTGGCTACCAATTGGAATGTTCTCAGGCTGGCGGGCAACTCGACCACCACCGCAGCCCAGAATGGTTTTGACGGGGGCGGGAACGAGAATAACTGGTTCGCCAATTATAACGAGTCCGATATGGACATCTCCGTAGAATGGTCCTCGGCCTCTTCGGGCGACTATGTCCTCTTTGACGATATCGTGATGGGGTCTTACACGCCCTGGTCCGGTGGCTGGTACGCAGCGGTCGGCGGGGGAAACGGTGCGACAGCGGGGGATATGTTTTTGCGCGATGATGAGTTCTCCTGGAGTGACACCGCAACTGACACGGCGATTATTCAAAAAATGCTGTGGCGGTACTTCGGAGCCTATCTCCCCTCGACCACTTCGACTACGGCAGTGACATTCCCTGACCCAACCTAATGGCCCTCTCAACAAACACCACCAATCGATACAGCTCGCAGAGGCTCATCAACCTCACCAACCCGGACCTGCCGACCGCGACATCGGTCGACTCTGCCAGGTTGGGCTACGCTTGCGACGATGTCGAGAGTGAGTTTTTGAGTGTCGTCGGACGGGCCTATGACGAAAACGCCTCCACCGCAGCCCAGGATATAAATGTGGCCGTGGAGGGCGTGATATCGAAATTGATGATGCGGGCTAGTGGGGGCGAGTCCTCCCGGATGGCCCACGAGGACTACCTCGAGAAGCTGAAAAACCTCCGCAAGAGGGTCGTGCCGAAGTCGACCTCGATGCTTACCCCGACAGCCGAGGACCGGGATACAGGGCAGACCGTCCGTCCCCTCTTCGACCGGGCGAAGTTCGACAAGTTCGTACCAGGGCATCCCCGAGCCAATGACCGCTAAGGAGGTGCTTCATGCCATCTATACCAGAGCCTACCAGGGACGACCCTCTCTGGCTTAGTCTCCGCAAGATACTGAACCGCCTGGAGGAGATGCCCAAGGCGATGAGGTCTGATGCCAATGTCGGCATTGATTGGATACTCATTTCCCAGACGCAGATGGCGTTTGTCGAGGGGGGCCTCGGCGGGGAAAAATGGCCTGTTCGGTATCCGAAGATGCAGTCGCCCTTTATCAACAAGGCGGGTGCTCTTGACCGGCTGAACCGGGGCCTGGGTGTCGTGCCGAGCCTCTTTAACCGCACGCCTGTCCTGCGCGGGACCACCGGGTTTCTCCTGGACGCGGTGTCGCCAGGGAGCACGCGGTTCAGCCGAATGGCAAAGACCAACACGGTCGAGGTCGGATGGGGGTCGGGGCCTCCGAGACAATACGCTGCCCTGCACCAGATGGGGGGAAAGAGTCGCCAGCGGATAACCGAGGCTGCGGGGCGCAAGCTCACACAGGAGATTAAGAAGGCCAAGGGGCAGAAGAAAGAGGCCCTGGGACGGATGGGCTTCGTTTTCACCCAGGATGTCCTGGTCACAAAGGTGCATCGCCGTCCTATGCTCGGCATAATACCGGAAACCAAGGAGGAGATACGGGAGTTCCTCGTAGACTATGTCGAGGGGCGCGTCCCCGTCCCAGGAGTAGAAGATAAATGACCCTCGCCAACACCCGTAACCTCTGGCGGTTCACCGCAGCCATCTGCAAGTCGCCTACCAACCTGGCGACCGCGTTCCCGCACGGCGGGGATGCGCTCGGAATTATCGGGGACTTCGTTTTTACCTCGGAGCCAAATAATGTAGAGGTTCGTGCAGAAGAATATGGGGACTGTGTTTGTGATTATTTGAGGACCTCGGAGAAGGCGGTTATTACAGGCGTGCTTCGTACCTGGGATGACGAGGCCATCAGTGCCATATTCCCCAACACCTCAAATACCGGGTCCTCTAATCGGCAGCTAATTAAGTCGCAGGTGGCGGGGGCGGGAATGACGAAGCCTGGAAAATTGGCCTCTGCCGGTTCGTTCCCTCTGCTTATCAGTTCGGACGCTCCCGACTACAACCCATCCCTGCTCATTTTTAACGCCATCCCCCTCATCGACACCCAGATGAGGCTCTCGAGTTCCCCGGCGGTCGAGGGCGGTTTGGCGATAGCCTTTCACGCTGCGCCTGACGACGAGGGCAAGCTGTACCATATGGGCCTCCTGGAGGATATGACGCTATGAGTTTCAGCGACGGTATCGCCAATCGACTGGGCCTCCTCTCCGTCAGCGGAAAGATGGAGAAGGAGACGGCCAGCGTCCTTGTCGATATGCTTAAAATGTTCCTTCGCGGGGGCGGGACGGTCGACCTGGACGATTGGCTTTCCCTGGACGACGAGACCCGCGTGGCCCTTGCCACAGCAGGCGATGAGGTCTTCGTGGAACGCCTTACACGGCTCGCGGAGGGAGTATTGGAGGCATCCGGCGCGGGAGGCGAGGGGGGCCTGGACACGGCCATCAAGCAGGCTGCAGAGGAGGCCCTGAACAACCTATGAATGAATGGCAATTCTACCTACAAGCACGCCATCTCCTGCGCTCGGCGGTATGGCCCGGAAGTTCTACTAAGGTCTGGGGGAACCAGGTGTATATCACGGCGGGGCCGACCGAGGATGCTGTGCCTCAACTCCCGCCACCATTCGCCCTTATCCGGCCTGGCTCCGCGCAGGCCGACCCTGAGTTCGAGGATGAAATTGTCCTGAGCGTCGAGTTCGTGGTGCAACTGGTCACCGCGCTACCCCAGGATGTCCTTGGGGAGATACCCCTGGTCGGAGGCAGCAGGCCGAGCGAAACCGCGTCGGGGGGGATGGGCCTCCTGGAAATTCAAGACCGCCTCTACAGTGAACTGAAGCTCCTTAATATCCAAAACGGGGTCATCATTCAAAACCGTGGCCGGGGCGTGGTGGCAGCAGACCAGGTTCCCCAATATGGCTACGCAGCCTACCGGGACTATAACTTTGAGTTCCTCGCCAGCGTGGACCGGTACTATCCCGCGCCGACCTCCTTTAACGCCACCGCCTCGACGGGGGGCAGCGTGGCTCTGTCCTGGAAACTCGCACCGGCCCGGTTTGACCGCCTGGCCCTCATTCTCCGGCGGGCATCAGGCACGACGGCTCCCGCGACCTCGACCGACGGGTCCAGCGTGAGCGTGGGGGCGACCGACACCAGCAAGAGCGATACCGGCCTTTCCTCGGGGAGCCATAGCTATTCCCTGTTCCAAACCTACGATGAGCGAACTCCCCAGGGGACCGGCGGTTCCCCGACGACCCAGACTGATGTCTCTGACCCCGTAACCCTGACCGTGGTGGTTCCATAATGACTGTGCGAATGGATGATGCTGTTATCCGAGTGACCGTGGATACCACCGATGCGAAAAAGCAGGTCAAGGAGATGATGAAGGCGCACGGCGACCTCAAGACGGAGCGCAAGGAGGGTGAGAAGGGCGATAAGAAGAAAAAGACCGCGCAGAAGAAAGAGGGGATGTTGGGCAGGATGGCGGTCGGCGGTAAGGCGCGGATGCGGGCCTTCGCCCATCGGCACGGTCAAATTGGAGGTGGGGTCGGGATGGGTAGCCTGGGTGCTGTTGCGGGATACGCAGCCCTCGCCATTTTCATTCAGAGGCTGGTTTTCCCGGCCATACAGGGAATGATACAGGAGTCCTTCGGGCCTGAAAGGGACCCGGAGACCGGGAAACCCAGAGAGAAGGGATACCTGGAGAAAAAGATAATGGCCATCGTTGAGGAGACCATCAAGAACCTGGAGAACACGGTGGGCGAGTTGACCGTGCAGGTCGCTGCCACGGCCACCTCGTCAATGACGGCCCTGGACTACGCGAAGAAGGCTGCTCTGCTGACGGGCGAGACGATGGACATCTCGGAGGTGAAGGATTACTTCTTCGGGGTCAAGGCCTGGAACGAGCACCTGCTAAGGATGCAGCACTTCGGTACGCGGAAGGCCGGGGAGCAGTTTGGCGCAGCCCTTATGAAATTGGCTAAGACCGGAATGGGTGGAACAGGACCGAGATGACAGAAAGCCTAAGAGACCTGAAGATTGAGTACGGCGGGGTGGCCTTCGGCAACACCAGCGGGAGGCGTATCGACTCCCGTGCCGGCAAAATAACAATGGAGCGAAGCACGGATGGGTTTCGCCTGGACTTCAACCTGCTCATTACGGCAGCAAGCCCCTCGGCGTTTGCCACCGAGGTAGCGACGGTGGAGGAGGCCCTTCGTAAGCCATTCCAAGACCTAAAGATAACGGCGGGGGATGGCAATGCCAATGCGGTCATCTACTATTTCACCCACGACGGCACCGGGACCGATGCCAGCCTGGGATACGATGCCGAGGCCTCCATATCGAAAAACGGCGACGAGGCCGACACCGCCATCTCCCGCCTCTACCGCGTGACGATTAGCCTGCAATTACCGCAGGACCAGCTAACCAGCAACCATCGAGAGGGGATGCGAAACACGACCGTCGGGGTCGCCTATAGCCCCTCGAGGCGCAGGACCATCACCATTTCGGGCGAGTGGACGGCGGTGGGGACGGATACCGCCAGGGAGCAGTACGAGGACAAGATAGCAGCCAGGGCCAGCGCGGTCCTCACCTCTATCGGCGGGTCCTCGTCGTGTTGGGAACTGACGGATGAGCCTATCGCGGAGGTTGACGACACCCGCGACGGCTCGAGCGAGCAGGGCAAGGGCAATGTCATCCGGTTTTCCCGCACCTACCAGGAGATTATCTTTAAGCAGGCGGGCGCAGCCGATGCCTCTGGGTCGGGGGCCATCATCGGCGGGGCTGCCGTCCTGGATAACCCGGACATCGTTGACCAGCAGTTCTCCATCCACACGAAGGTGATGTCGGGGGCAGAGGATGCCAACATCCGTCGCCTGCAGGATGTCTCCATCAACTTCTCTGCCGGTATCGCAGTCTCCGCGTACCTGGGCCGGGAGATGAAAACCCTGTATGACACCGAAATAAGGCGGTACCTCCTGGACGAGGCTCTCTTCTTCCTGCCCGCAGGGGCCAGGGCGATAGTCGAGGAGACCCCCAAGTACGACCTGGCGAACAACACGATAGATGTGTCCATCACCTTGCAGGGGATGCAGCCCCAGGGCCTTCCTATCGAGGGCAGCGTTACCGTCTCCGACACCTACGGGACCGGCTGGACGACCGTTCCGGTCTGGGCCGAGAACAATATGGAGAAGTATGTGTACCAGGGGCCGGGGAAACGGACCCGGAACATCGTGGTATCGATGCGCTATTTTGAGCACGAGATGCCCGGTGGCAGAAGAAACCCTCTACCCTTCGGAGGCTTCAGGCCAACGCGGAGGGGGGGCTATACGATAAAACAGGATACGCGGTATACCCGAGAGGTCATCGGTCGCTCGGGAACCTCCATCTATTACATTCAGAGGCAGGAGACCTTCGAGATTGAGTATGTCAATGTCAATGGTGCGGTCGGGGAAAACCTCGATATCCTCTTTGAGGCTATCGGCAGGGCGAATGCCCCGCCACCTGGCCTCGCTCCGAATGTGGCCTTTGAAGTTGGAATGCCCAGGGGTTAAATGCCCAGAGAGCAAATAGCCACAGCCACGACCTGCAAGCTCATCGCGGGCGAAGCGAGCGTCGACCTCCTGGCCTCGCAGTCTGTGCGGTGGAGGCTTCAGGCTGGCGTAGAGCCTGTCATCGAGGAGTTCTCCATCAGGCCAGCAGACAAGGCCATACTCGAGGCGGGGATACGGGGCCTGCGGGCGGGCCTCCCCGGAGGCTTTGTTCCTGGAGGCACGCGGGGGGCGGGCCGGATGAAGTCCATCAAGCTGCAGATAGAGTCCGTCGCAGGGCATCGCAGGCCGAAAAGGATAGTGTTCGACAAGCTCTACATAGTCGACTTCCTCCCTGGACCCAACAAGCACCTGGTCACCGTTCGCGTGGCCGACCGGCGATACTGGTGGCAGTATGGGTGGTGCCTGCGTCGCTTCAATATGACGATGAGGACGGGTACGAAGAGGGTGATGGACGATGGCAACGACCTGCGACCGGCCCTGGACCACCACGGCTACCGGGACTACAGCCTGAACAATGGGGAGATATGGAGCCACGACGAGATTGTCGATGAGGTCTACCAGGACTGTATGCTGCCGGAGGCTGAAAACCTGGGGGGCCGGGCGATACGGGACATCCGGCGAGCACCGTCTTTTCAGCAGTTCGCGGGGGGCGAGGCCACAGACATAACCAGCGACAACATCGAGTTTGATGACCGGGCAGACCAGGCCCTTGCCAGGGCCATCTCCCAGGTCCCCGGAATGCAGGTGTTCGTGGACGCGGTGGGGAATGTGGTCCTCTATAACGACCACGATGAGGGGGAGAAGTTTGATGTCCCTCCGGCTCACAATATGATGGAGATTGAGAATGCGGGCCACCTGGACTTCGTGAAAAACAATATGACCCGGCCCTCCTCGGTGCGGGTCAATTTCACCTACGAGGCCGAGGTGAAGTTCTCGTTCCGGGGCCTGGGTGGGCCAGGCGCATCCACCGCCATCATCACACCAGATGCAAAGTTGGAGGGCTTCATCGTAGATAATGTCCTCCCCCTCTCTGACCATAAGCTGACCATCACAGATACGGAGTCAGGCAAAAAACGAGAGGTGGCGACGGGGACCTGGGTGGAGATTAACGACGACTTGTTTAAGGCGTGGGGGGCGGTTCGCGGTCTCGGCGGTGGGCGGGCCTTGCAGCGAGGCCCCAGGGCAGACCGGATGGACTACCCTGGACAGTTGAAGTTCATCCACCTCCTGCGCGGGGCGGTTCCCTTTATGGATGCCTGGGGCTTCGTGGCTCTCTCGGGTGCTGCGATACCGGAGGTTGACTGGATGGGTCGCATCTCGGCCTGCGCGGGTCATTTTCGGAGGTCCTTTCGCCTGCCCCAACTCTTCCTGCACCGCATCGTAGATGTTAAGCCCTGGAGGGCCTGTATGCTCGACCCCGTCACCGGGACCAGGGCGAAGGCCAGCGTCTATGCGGACTACTCCATCGTCCCCAACCAGCGAATTTTTATGCGGGACCCCGACTGCGACCTCTTCCTGATGAATGTGAAGGGCTACGACGACCGCGTGAATGTGAACAAGTCTAGTGGCATCCCTGCGATGGTGAATATTTCAGATGGCGAGCAGGGCATCTTCAGCGTGGAGTATCTCCCAGACCCTGGGCGAATGTATGCTCAGTTCATCCCCGGCACGATGAACCGAGATAATAACCCCACCAACGACATCAAGCACGGGGGGCGACACATCCGGCCCATCACCTGGGACGCAGCCAGGTCGGGCGGGGGCCTCCCTCAACTCGAGGCCGATTGGAAGGCCCTGTTCGTGATGACCTGCATCCCAGGCGCACCGAATAATATGGGGCAGTGTTTCGTTCACGAGGTGAAGTTCGAGGACATCCACACGAAGCTGCCGGTGGCAGCTAAGGAGGCGGGATGGGATGCCCAGGGGCCTGCTATGGAAATTCATGTGCCTGCGAGCGTGGCGACGGCCCGCGTCGCCTGGACGGAGGAGGGGGTGAACGACACCAAGCAGATATTTGGTATCGGCCTGGGGAAATTTACCCCAATGGATGCCCTCAACCACCGAATGTCTCTCTCGAGGAGGCTGCAAAACAGGGTGGTGAACTTTGGCGATGGCCGGTTTGACAAGACCGGCGAGGACCTGAAGGCGGTCGCGGAGGCCTATGCCCTGCAGACCTGGACAGAATATATTGACCGCATCGAGGGCCGGGCCTCGAGCGACCTTCAGCAGCCGGTGCAGGTAGGCCTGGCCCCGGACGACCAGACCCGCGTCGGCCCTGCCCCGATGATGCGAGATGGCGTGGGGCCTCGAGGACACCTCTCGACGGTCTCTTTCGAGGTATCGCCTGATGGCCGTGCTACCAGTTCATTCTCCCTGCCGGAAAAGCTACCTGCCTACCAATTCTTCTCCTTCCTGGACTCCGGGACGCGGGCGGTCGTGTTGGGCTTGGCGAGCGTGGGGCTGAAAAAGTGACAATGCAGGCCCAATATCTTACTATCAGGCCCGCGAGGTTCGCCTGTGTGCGACTTTTGATAGGCCCTGCGAGGCTTTCTACCACCGAATATCGGCGTTTAGGAGAGGCGAAATGGGCGTAATTGGCGATAGCAGGCGACCGGACGGGGCGGGGCCGGGTGTCCTGCCGATGCGCCACCTCGAGTTTGACGAGCAGGGCATCGGCCTGGATATGAGGTGCTGCGTCCTGGGCGTGGAGATTAGAAACAGGGAGGAAACCGGCGAGGGTATGGGGGGCTACCTTTACCAGCCCGGAACTATCGGGGATATCATCGGCGGTCAACTCTGGCCGGTGGACGCGCACGCCACCGACTCGAGGGACATCCCCGCGTGGCGTTTCTCCTGGCCCTCGCAGGTATCCGAGCGTTCCCTCGGGACCGCGATGCCCTCGAAATACCTCCCCCTCAAAACCCTGTCCACGATACAGGAGCAGGCCGACCGGGAGCAGGCCGAGGGGCAACTCAAGAGCAGCACCGAGGCCTGGGTCCGAGACACGCGGTTCCCCTCAAAGGCCCGCCAGTTTGATGACCGCATCTGGTTCAGCGACTCCCCTCACGATAAAAACGAGTTGATACTCTCCCCTGAAAAACAAGCTGCCCGGCTCTGGCAGCGGTTCCCCGTCGGGTACACCGGTCTGACGATGGGCCTGAACCGGGAGGACCGCGAGGAGACCGTGTTCCTGCCGACCGACGCACGCCTGGTATCGGACTGGGACTCGCTCTTTGGCGACTTTGGAACCTTCGTGTGTGACCTGGGGGAGGTCGAGGGGGGCGTTGGCCTGGAGACAAAACGGCGAGCACCCTTGCAGGCTCTGTGCCGGGTGGTCCCTGGCAATTTCGGTGGCCCCTGCGATGGGGAAATTCCCACAAACTCCGATGTTGCGACTAAGTGGGGAACCCTGGCCCTGAACATCGGCAAGACCCCACAGGTCAATTCTACCTGGGGTGGCGTGTTCTGGGACCATCCGTGCGGAGGCCATGTGTCTGCCAAGTCCCAGGCGGGCGAGTCCGCAGCCGACCCGCGAACCGGCCCAGGCGGGCCTCTTGATGTCGGAGGGACTAAGGCAGCGGGGGACGGGGCCGACAAGCATTTCCTCATCACCGACGGCGATGGCAAGGCCATCAACTCGATGCACATCTCCCTGGACGCATTCTACTGTCGCAGCGGAGACGAGGGGGATGCCCCTGAGTTTGACGCTCCCCTGAAGCACGACGGGGAGAAGAAGGAGTATCCGAAACACGCAGATGTGTGGCGGGAGGTGAAGTTTGTTTACGATGCAGGCCTGACGCACCCGCACCCGTGCCTGGACGAGGAGCTTGAGGGCAGGCACATCTGGCTGGCGGGATGCGTCTCTGAGTACGGGCAGCACACGCCTCCGCAGGGTTCGGAGGCGGGAGGGGCTGCGATTAACCCAGACCCTCCGAAGCAGGCGGGCGGGAACGGCGATGGGGGCGGGGCAGGGGTTAGCCCGCGCTACCTCTCTGGCCCCGCAGTCTCCCGCGCCGAGGGCAGTCCGCGCACCCTCTCCGATACCACAGCCTTCCGCGAGTACAACCAGATATACAGCGAGGTGGCGTTGCCTGGACTGCTGGCGAGGCCCCAATTCCAAAGCAGCACGGCGGTCGACTTCCTCAATTGGGCAGGGCCGGAGGTGAACCAGGGCATCGACCCGGAGCCATACCGCATCGCCTTCAGGCGGGACGCTCCCCTGGTCGGTCGCCTGGAGGCGTTCGGCAAACAGACCTCCTCGCAATGGGCCTACACCGAGTCTCCCTCCACCGGGGGGCGATACGCTCCGACCGGCACGGCTGACGGAGGGTGGGTGTTCACACCTCCCGAGTCCAGCCTGCTGCAGGTGCAGGGAAACGCGCAGCCCGCGACGGTCTCCAACCCCTATTTCATCTTCGCTCCAAACACCAGGTTGGGCTTCGGCAGGCCCGACACCGACAGCGGGCAGATGAAATCAGGCTATAGCCTGGAGGTGGGGAGCGCAACGGGGAACACCATCAAGGGCTACCAGGAGAATGGCAGCACGCGGACACAGGTTATGGAACTCAGCGATGACATCAGGCTGACCACAGCAGGGAAGGGGTTAATTCTGAAGTCACCATCCGGCTATTACAGTTACAGAATTTCGGTGAACGATTCCGGCAAGGTTGTTACCGCGTCGGCCTAACGGTGGAATTTTAGGAAGGACAGGATACAATGAGTGACGGGCGGGGACTTAACGAAGAGGAGAAGAAGGTCATCTCAGAAATGATACGGGGAGTCTGGGCATCGGGCGGGGTGCGAAGCCCCGAGATGGCTGCGCTCCTGGACGGCCTTCTCAAGAAGGTAGAGCCTGAAGAGAATGGAGACCCTGCTGAATGAAATGGAGACAATAGGAGTCTACGGAATATTCTGCATCCTGGTGCTGCGGGAACTGTTCGCCCACCTCGAAAGAAGGAGGGGTAGCGGTAACGGAAACGGAGACCTGACGCAGAAAGTGAACGACCTGACGCGGTGGCAAGTTCCTCGCATCGAGGAGGCTATCGCTAAACTTGCCGAGGCGCAGGAAAGGCAGACCCGCCTGCTTGAGAGCCTGACGGGGGACGGGATGAGAAAGACCCGGCTGCTTGAGCGTCTCATTAAACCTGACGAACCTGGAGATAAGGGATGAGAACTTTGACTCTAATCGTGGGGCTGCTCTGTGCCAGCCTCTTGCCCGCCACGGAGTTTCAGCGTGGCGATGCCGACGGCGACGGCCAGCTATGTATGTCGGATGCCATTCTGGTGGTCTACCACCTCTGGCGTGATGGCCGACCCCTGCCCTGCCTGGACGCAGCAGACATCAACGACGATGGGGCCATCAATGTGGGCGATGTCCTGGGGAGCCTGTATGCCGTTTTTAACGGCCTGCCCGTACCTCCCCCGGTGCTCTGTGGCCTGGACCCGACCGATGACAACCTGTCCTGCAATGCCCCAGGAGCCTGCAGCTCCGATGGGTATTACGCGGGCGAGTGAATAAGACCCCTCCCTGGACGGTTCGCCAAGTCGGGCGGGCCGTGCATTTGTTGGAGTTTCAGTTCGCGTCGAGGAGCGATGAGGCCAGAATTCTTTTGAGGGGGGATGCCCACCACGACTCGGTGGACTCCCTCCCGGCCCTCGAAAAAAGGCATCTGCAGGATGCCCTTCTGTCCAACTCCCCGGTCATCGATAACGGCGACAGCCTGGACCTGATGCAGGGCGCGGGCGACCCGCGTGGGTCGAAGAGCCATGTGAAACCGGCGTACCTCGTTGACGACCGATACTTCGACAATGTCATTAACGAGTACGCGGAGTTCCTGTCGCCATTTTCTAAGGTGCTTTGCTGTTGGGGCGTGGGTAACCACGAGTCCAACATCGCCAAGCGATACGAATGGAACCCTATCACCCGGCTGGTCGAGCGCATCAGAACTCTCACCGGCGACACGGTTTATGAGTCCGGCTACCAGAGTTGGCTCATCATCCGCGTCCGGCGAGGGGACCCGGAAAACGGTGCGGGCAAGAGGATAAACCTCTGGCGGTCGCACGGCTACGGGGCGGGCGGGGGTCACGCGAAGAATGTCAGCCAGGTCGCTCGGCACGCCTATACTTTTCCTGACGCTCACATCTGCGTGACCGGCCATTGCCATAACTCGTGGGAGATGACCTATGCCCGCGCTCGGCTCCGGGGCTACAAGGTCTACCAGGACGAGCAACTCCACATCGCCGTGCCGTCTTACAAGGACGAGTACCGGGATGGCTTCAGCGTGAACCCGTCCTGGAGTATTGAAAAGGGGATGCCTCCGAAGCCCGTCGGCGCGGTGTGGCTCCGCATCGCATTCGGCAAGGGGGAAAACGCAGACCGCCTGGTCTACGAGGCAGAGAGGGCGAAGTAAAAAAACCCCGTCTGCTGCGAGGCTTGTCCTTTCTCCGATGAAAGGAGGGGGCAGCAGTCGGGGCGCAGTTGATGTCCCACCACAGGACATTATTTTAGTTCAGGTAGTTCCTCGTCGGGGTCTTGTCTATCCAAAGGAGGCCGTGGCGTTCAGCGTCCTCGAGGAAGTTCTCGGCGGTGTCGGTTCGGATGTCCGTCCTGACCCCGGCCCAGACCATCGCTCGGTCGGCGTAGCCGTCCATATACTCTCGGGGCGACTCCCCTCCTGGACCCTTGCACCGGCGGTGCATCTCCTCGACCACCTCGTCGGGCGTGCCGTAGAAGAAGTCCATCGTGAAGGTCATCACCATCCATCGTTTATCTGCCATCGTCATCGTTTTCATTTTCCTGTCTCCTTGCTGCGGGGCCAGCCTTTTTTGCCTGGCCCCGTTTGTCCTTCTTTTCATCCGAGCTGTGCGGGGCGAGCCTTGAGCCATTCCGCAGCCTCGTGGTTCGCAGCCGTGTCGGTGGTCGGCGTGGTCGTCGCTCTGCAGGCCTTGCGGTAGGCGTTCATCCATCTCCGCGCCGAGTGGCGGGGCATCCCGGTGACCTCGCAGCGGTCGTACATCCTCGTGGTGCTCTGGCCCCAGGCCTCGCCGTCGATGAAAATGTCGTAGGCCGTTCGAGCCTTCGTTCCCTCGGCAGGCATCTTCATGGGGAGGGTCTCGCCCTCGTAGTCTTCGGCCTGGACCGGGAGGAAGGTGTCTATCATCTGGCCGACCGTCGTGAACTTGGTGGTCGGCAGGGGCTTGCTGCTCTTGGCGAAGTCTACCATCCCGGAAAGGAGGCGGGCAAAGCGCAGGAACTTGTCGGCGTTCAGCGTCCCCTGGTGGAGCCTGAACTCGACCGCGTTATGGCCGAGGTAAGCGTCGAGGTTGAGGGCCATCTGTCTGTTGAACCCAGAGGTCGCTGAGTGGATGTCTCGCACCGTCCTGTAGTCCCGGTCGAGGTTCTTGGCGAACTTCGCGGGGTTGGTGACCGTGTGTACCGTGGAGAGCCTTGAGCACCATCCGCTCTGCCTCCTGGACCGTGCGACCAGTTTGAACATCTGGTTTTCGCTCGCAGCCCAGAGGCCCATCAGTCGGGCGATGTCCTTCTTGGTGAGGTCCTCCGCGTCGATGTGGATGTGGCCTCCGCAGCCCCTGTTGACCTTTGCCCCGGCATCCTTGAGGGCCGTGATGACCTTGCGAAGCTCGCCGTAGGTCGGGTCGTCGGCCTCGGCCATCTTGGGGCTGACCGTCTCGCTCTGGACCCCAGGCGACCCGTCCGGTGTGACCTTCCAAGTCCCCGCAGGGTAGGTTCGGTTCGCGTGGCTAATCCAGTCGCTCTCCTCGATGACCCGCAGGCCGTTGATGGCCTGGAGTGCGCGGTAGGCGTTCCATTCGTTCAGCCTGCCGACCTCTATCTCTATCCCTATCGCTCTCATCGTCATCTGTCTGTCCTTTCTTCGTGGTGGTGGTTTCTGCGTCCGTCCTTCATTGCCACCAGTATCGCTCATCTGGGGGTTAATGGGTAGTTAGATACCTTTTATTTCCAAATAAATAAGGGGCAACAAAATGGGCCACAGAAGGCGAAATTGCCAACTGTGGCCCGAAGAGAAAAGAGGGATGAGCTCTTTCGCTAAGTTTCCCTATCCCGCCAGCATTCCGCGCAGTTCAGCGGTGGTCTTTTGGAGGGCATTCGCGTCCATCGTGCCGAGGGGGAGGTCGCGGAACTTGTCGACATCGAGGCCCGCCTTCGCCAGGGAAGTGATGAGGTCGTAGACCTCGCCCTGGAGGTCGGCCCTTTCCCCAACCTCCTCCTGCGGGGCCGGGGCCTCCTCTCGCTCCTGCTCCTGCAGTTTCCGGTCGTCCCGGTCGTCGCGGGTCGGGTCGCCCTCGTCGTCCTTGCCCCAAGGTGGCTCGTTGGAGAACTCCGGCGCGTCGGCTGGCCTCCCCTCGTCTGCCTTAGCCGAAAGGTCAAAGCCTGGGGGGTCGCCGTTCACGATGGACGGCTCCGGCGCGGAGGCGGGGCCGGAGATGACGGCGGTAGCCGGTAGCTCCATCACCTCGCTTCGCCTGCCCTGGACCGGGATGTCCCTCGCCTCCTCACCGATGCTGATGCCCGAAAGGACATCCGCAAACTGGTCGCGGAGGGCCATCGCCCTCGCCCTGACCTGCAGCATCCTGGAGGGGTACTGAGTCCAAGGACCGGTCTTGCCCCAGAGGTTAGCCTTCTTCGCCATCTTGACGCTGAACCTCTTGATGGCAGGCTCCGAGCCTACCCGTTTGACCTTGCAGATGGCTGCGAAGTTCTCGCCCTCGCCCTCGAAGGTTTCCACCGGGGAACCCTCCATCAGCCCTGACTTTAAGACCAGGGCCAGGGGAGCGTCTCCGAAGATGGAGGGCCTCCCGTTTATGACCGAAACCTGCTGCAGGGCCTGGAGGGGATTAAGCCCCAACTCGTGACCGTACAATATAGCGCAGATGCCTGTCTCGGGAGTCATTCCCTTCGGAGCGTACCCGCCCGCCAATGCGATACCTACGAAGGTCCGTACCTCCTCCAGTCTCGCCTTTGTCATTTCGAGGCCTCCGGCCCCGCTACCCTTGACGATGTCATTCGTCATCCGTCTGTCCTCCTGTAATAGGGGTGGTGCATAATAGGCCGACGGTCGGCCTTGTCAATTGTCATCTTTCGGTGCCTCCAGCAGTCGCTTCGCTCCCTTCCTCCATGCGATGGAGAGGGTCGGGTCGCCCTTGGCGATGGCCTCCTCCATCACCTGGTCAAAGATGAGGCCCGCGCCCGCCTTGGTCATTCCTTTCTTCTCGGCGTAGCGTTCGCTGAAGACCTTACGCAGCCGTGAAATGCTCACCGTCGTCGCCTCGAGGTAATCTTCTTTTCTAAGGGCGCGAGCTACCCTGGAGGGCAGGTCGCTTTTATGCCTCGGCTCGGTGACGAATGTCCTGCGCCCGGACCTCTCGCGGAGTTCGAGGAACTCGCTGTCGGTCTCGGCCAGCAGGGTTTTCAGGTGGGCCTTCGCAGCATCAAGAGCACGCTGTGCGACCTCCATCTTATTGTAGAACTCGGCCAGCATCCTCTGGTCGTGGACCTCGAGCGTGCCGGAGGTCGTGGCGTGCATCCCTGGAGGAAGGCCCTGCCTCTCAACCAGGCCTTGCTGGACCTCGGTGTTCACCTCGCGGATGGCAGGGCAGATGCCCGCAGCCCGACAGTATTTGCACTGCTCTGGGCCGGGGTTGAGGGCTTTGAACAGCGTGTCGGGGTCGGCCTTCATCGCCTGGTCGACCCTCGCCACCATCCCATCGACCCATTTCTCGTAGCCCGGTAGCTCGTCGCGGGTCACCGTGAAGGAGTAGGAGGCTCCCTCCCTCCCTCCGTAGGGTGCGAAGGCGGTGAAGGTAGCGGAGGGGGCTGTCTTCCATCGCTGGAGAGCACCGACCGCATAGGCGATGCCCTGGCAGGTCAGCGAGTGCTCCGGCATCTCTCCCGTCGGGTGGGTTTTGAGGTCGAAGATGTGTATCGGCCCGCCTGGACCCTCGTTGACCCATATCTCGTCAGCCGTGCCAAAGGAGGCCAGGCCGTCCTTGCCCCAGATGAGGAGGGTCTCCTCGATGAAGGTTTGCCATTGGGCATCATCCTCGGCGTTGGAGTCCATCATCGTGTCCGCAACAAAGGCCCGGTAGAGGTCGACCGCCCTGCGGTCAAACTCGTTCAGGCCCTCCGCGCCGACACCCTCAAGGGCTGCTGCGTGAAGGATGGTCCCTCGCTGCGCTCCTGGACCGGCCTCGTCAAGGTCGGGCATCTTAGCGGAGAGGGCTACGCTGCCGGGGCAGCGGTCTACCCTCCCCCAAGAGGAAGGGGCCATCGTCTCGTGGTGTTTGCTCATCGTCGTGTCCTTTCTAAAATAAATGTGGGAGGGCCGAGGCTATAGAGGAGGCCCCGCGCCCTCCCACCGAAGTGAAGTCAGGTCAATACCCAGATGATAACCATCACCCAGGCTGTCACCACCATCCATCCGCAGCCGATAGCGGAGTCCCGCGTGGCTGCGGAGTCTCGTCCCTGACCTCCTTTTACTCCATCGGGGGTCGGCTCCGTGCCGTCCCCCAGGCTGGCAGAGAACTCCTTGCGCTCTCGCCTTTCCTGTTGTGCTCGCCTCTGGTACTCCTCAAGCCCCATTGCTGGTCCTCCCCTCCAGAGGGTTTTCACCGGTAGGGCCGAGCCTGGACACCGCCTCCCCGTTCAGCGGGGCCTCGCTGCCGGGGCCAAGGGCCTCGCGGAGAGGCTCCATCCTGGACCGCATCTTGTCGGCCAGTTCCGGCGTGGTTGTCAGCCGTCGGATGTCGTCAAGGGTCTCGAGGAGCGTCTTGGCGACCAGGACGAGGAGTTCGCCCTCGGCCCTCCCCGCCAGCGTCTGGGACTTCGCACTCCAGAGGATGTCGAGTTCCTTCGCCATCCCGTAGACATTCCCCCGGCTGATGGTGAACCCAAGGGCAAGGGCTGCGTCCTCCGCGACGGCCTCGTAGGTAGGTCTCTTGCGCTGCAAGGCCTCCTTGTGCTCGGACAGGTAGTTTGCGAGGTCAACTCGCTGCTTAAAGGCCAGGGCGTTCCTGGGCGTTTTCGTTTCTGCGCTCATCCGTCATCCCTCCTGGAGAAGTCGTTATGGGGGACGGCCCCGCCGTCGTCCCGGTTATGGTTTGGCATCGTGTAGGTGAAGACCTCCTCGATGACCCCTGTTCGCCTCCGCACCTGTGGTGCGCCAGGCACTGCGAAGCCCCGCGAGTCCGACGCTGGCTCCATATTGATGTACTCCACCGGCATCGGCTGGCGGTAGTAAAACCGTGGGTGGCCCTCGACCTGGTCGAGGCAGTCGAGAACAAAGTCGAAGGCCTCCTGGTCAAACCGAAAGACCTCCCCGATGACCTGCTCGCCCGGCATCTCCCTGATGTAGGGAACCGCCCGCCCGCCCAGAAACCTGAGCTGGTGGTTGTGAAGCAGGGCGAACTGTCGTCCGATGATGGGAACTCCCCACCTGGAAAACCGTCCGTGGTTAGCGCATCCGGTACGCAGCGTGCCGTATGCAAAAATAAGTGGTGTTGTCATCCCTCTGTCCTTTCTGCCCTTGCGGGCCGTTGATGGTTAATGACGACGGCATACTAATTCATGTGAAAAGAAATGGCAAGAGGGTTACTGCTATTTTTTAATTGCGCGGTGGCCGTCCTGGACCGTAGGCTCTCGGTATGCAACAAGCCAACACCAAGGGAGGCCGACCCGCAGGGCCGGTCAAGAAACAGGTATCGTTCCGGCTGGACCCCGTCGTGCTTGAGGGGCTGCGGGAGTGGTGCGAGGAAACCGGCGTGCCGATGACCTGCCTGGCAGAGAGGGCTGTCCGCGAGGGCCTGGACCGGTGGAAAATGGTCCGGCTCCAACAACGATGACGCTGCCTGGGTACGAAGTGCCGGGGAAAGAGTATGGCGTAACCTACCTCGCCCTGGGCGCGGGAGTTCAGTCGACCGCGCTGTTGCTGATGAGTAACTTGGGCTTATATGACTGCCCCAAGGCAGACTACGCCATCTTTGCCGACACCGGCGCGGAGCCTGAAAGTGTGTATCGCACTGTTTCGGCCCTCCAGAAGTGCTCAACCATTCCGGTGGTCGTTGTTCAAGAGGGCGACCTGGAGGAAGAGTTTATTTCTGGTGCGGTACACGCAGAGGGGCATTTTTCCAACCTCCCCCTGTTCACCTCAGAGGAGCAGGCCGATGGGACCATCAGGAAGGGCTTCAGTCGCAGGGGCTGTACGGCTGATTACAAACTGAGGCCCATCCACCGATACCTGAAGCGAGAGGTCCTGGGCCTTCGGCCCCGGCAGCGGGTGAAGACCAGCGTGAGAGCTATGATGGGCATATCTTGGGATGAGACCAGGCGGGTGAAGCCCTCCACCGATAAGTGGTGCGACCTATCATATCCCCTGGTTGATAATCAAATACGCAGAGAGAAGTGTCTTCGCATCCTGGAGGAGCACGGGCCGGACTACCCGACCCCATCTCGCTCGGCGTGTTATTTCTGCCCATTTCATGGGGAGGTCGTTTGGAAAAATATGAAAGAAAACGACCCCGAGATGTGGGAGAGGGCGTGCGCCTTTGATGAGGCCATAAGGGACCAGTCCAAAACCGGTCTGAGAGGCAAGGCGTACCTCCACCGGTCTTGCGCTCCCCTGCGGTCAATCGACCTGACGCATGGGGGACAGACCGAATTCGAGTTCATGGGGTGCGAGTCGGGGTATTGCGGAGTGTGAACGCTTGGCGCATAATGGGCGCAGACCCAGTTCGCGGGACCTTTCCATTCCTGCGGGCAAGCTAAACTCTGAGAGGCCCCGGTGTCCAACCTTCGCCAGGGCCTCTCCTTAATTAGCCCGCGAAGAAGTCGCCCTGGGTTATTCGCTCCCGGAGGTGGTAGCTCGCGTATCGGTTGTTCACGCCCTGGACCATCGTGGTCCTGATGTCGTAGCCTGCCTCGCGGAGGTTAAATATGATAGCTCCGAGGCGAAGGCTACCGAAGAGGCGCAGGGCCTCGAGGGGGGTGATGGCGTTGCCCGCCTGGAGGTAGGCGAGGACTTTGTCCTTTTGTGACATCGTTTTCTCCTGTTTGGGGGGGTATAAACCCTCGAGGCTCCCTGAAAAAGTCGCACACGCGGGAACCTCGAGGGCCGAATTGTCAGTTTAAGAGGTCCTCACCGGGGAAGGTGGGCATATGCACGCCCCGGTCCCAGGCCCTCTCTGTCACGCCTTGGTAGAGTCCGGCGACCTCCTCGACCACCTGGAACCCGTTACGCAGCGTTCGGAACTGGTCCTGCATCGGTAGCTCCTTGACCACCGAGTTGAAGGCCTGGTAGAAGTTGAAGGCTGTCTCCCTGCCGAACTCCGCAAACTCCGGTCGCTCCCAGAGCCTGTAGACTTTGCCGGCATTCTTCCACGAGATGGCGTTCCGGCTGGCGAGTTGAACAAGGGCCTCGTTAGCCATCGGCCTGTCGAACTCGACCTCGCCAAGGTCTCCGATGCGTCGGGTGTGTTCCTGGAGGCCGTTTTGGTATTGAGCGATACCCTCCCGGACCCATTCCTGGAGGTTCGCTCCATTCGTGTGTTTGCGGGACCAGGTGAACTCCCCGGTACACATCCCGTTACCGCAGACCCTGACCTCGCTGCCAATGGCTCCGCGCATCGCTACGCGAGAGTTGTTGCAGGAGACGAAGCCCACCGAGAGGTCCATCTCGGGCAGGGCCTCGATGCGTGCCTCCGGGGGTGTCTCGAGGACCATCCCTCCGACGACCGCGTGGCCGGTGTTCTGCACCGCCAGGCGAATGTCGGTCGGGGGCATCCCTGCCTCCGCGAAGCCATCCGCGACGGCCTGGACGAGTTTTCCGTGTTGAACTCCCTGCCACCGGTCGCTCCGGTCGCCCTGGTCGGTGACGGGGACCCTGCTAAGGTCCTCCATCGTGATGGGGTGGTAGCCCCGCGCCTTATGAGTTGTCAGCATCCGTCGTCCTTTCTTCTGTGGCTAAGGCATCTGCCCGCCTGTTTTCGGCCAGGTCTCGGAGGTTATTTTCCTCCTTCAGCCGGGCCTGTTCAAATACCTCCGGGTCGCTGCACTCGCAGTACCGGTCCTCGTGTCTGAAGGGTCGCTGAGTTGCGCCCTCCTTAATAGCCTCGTCCCTCCCGCAGACAAACCTCTCTGCGTAGCCGAAGGGGAAACCGTGCGGGGGCATGAAGACCCAGAGGTGGAACTGGTTAGCGGTGTCCACCTTCCTGCTCTCGGAGGGGTATAGCTCTACGCCCTCGGCCTCCGGCCCGCAGATGTCGTTTTTTATTTCCTGGAGGTGTCTCCAGTCCCGGATGCAGTCCTTGTTTCCCCGCCTCTTGACGGTGATGTAGGTGATGGGCGGGAACTCCGACCCCTCCTGGACACCCGAATAGGCCTCGCCCGGTTTGATGTCCCGTTTGACCAGGGCCTCGTATTTATTGTTGAGCCACACCTCGTCGTAGGTTCCGTTTTCGACCAGCCCGTGGACCATCGGCGGGTCCATCCGGTCGCCTCTCTGCATTGGTTTCATCGTTTATTCCTCCAACATATCTGCAATGAATTGAATGGCCTCTGGGTCGCCCTTGAGCGTTCGCAGAAAGGCAACCACCTCTCGGCGGGTATATTTGCCCGGCTCGATGCCTCCGGGGTAGGCCTCCGGGTTGATGGGGCAGTAGTCTGGGACCGTTAGCAGCTTCTACAAAACTCATCCGTCCGTCCTTTCTATGCGTGCCATTATTTCTGCGTGGGTCTCGCCGTTGATGCGGAGGCCCAACCTCTTAAGGAGCGTCCAAGGCATCGCCCTGGACCGCAGTACGAGGATGGCCAGTATGCCCGCCTCGTACTTCTTCTTCATTACTCCGTCGCTCTCGCAATGCGCCATCACCGTTTTCAGGTCCTTCGCGGGTCCCTCGATGCGGTAGGTGAAGCACGGTATAAACTTGCCGGTCATCCGTCTGTCCTTTCAGTTGTGGGCGAGGCCCTGGACCTCGCCCGGTTTAGGTTTAGCTGCAGCCCTTTTCCGCGTGGGCCATCGCCTCTTCAGCCGTGTCGCACTGTGGAACCGCGAAGCGTTCCCATCCGGGTGTCGACCGGGTCCCGCCCGAAAAGCCCTCGCCCGCGAAGGCAAAACGCTCGAGCGTCCAATGGCTGACCACCGGGTTGACCGGGTGCTCGAGGTAGGCTCGGCGCGTGATGTAAGGGGCGACCCTCCAAAGCCCTGGTCCCATCCCCTCGTCGTCCCTGGCGATGAAGGCCCCTGTCGCTGGCGAGGGTCGCCAGGTGAGCTTCGCTTGTCCTGTCTGTCCTTTTCGCATCTCTGTCCTTTCCGGGCTTTTCGCCCTCGTTGTTTAACTGCGAGTAGATTAGCTCGCAGCGGGGTTAACCTCAAGGCAATTAACCCTTTTTTTTCCAATTATTTCACAGGCCCCTTGCACGGCCCCTGGACGCGGTTATTGTGGGGTTATGCAAACACAAGAGACCAGGCGGGGGAGGCCCCGAGGCCCCGCGAAGAAACACATCGGGGTGATGATGCCAGAAGGCCTGTGGGAGCGCGTGCAGGCTCACGCCCTCGCGTCCGGGAAAACCCTCAGCCACATCGTCGCGGAAGGCACAGAGGCGTTCCTGGACAGCCTGGAGGGAGGTGAGGCAGATGCCCAAGAGGTTAATTAGCAGCGAGTTATTTTTGTCGGCTGACCTCATGGACCTCCCGGCGGTCGCCCGACTTCTGTTCGCGGGCCTCATCTGCAATGCGGATGATGAGGGCATCGGTCGCGCAGAGACCGACTACCTTCGTACCAAGGTTCTACCTGGGTTGCGCGTAGGTCGTGCGGTCGTTGAGGGGTACTTGCGCACTTTCGAGGAGCGCGATATGATATCCGTAAGGAGGCTAAATGGCGTGGTATCCTACATTTGCAGCAATTGGCATCGGTATCAAAAACTGAGCAGACCGCGCAAGTCAAAGTACAAGGTGGCCCCTGAAGAGAAGAGAAGAGAAGAGAATAGAAGATGAAG
>Ga0208684_1000267_pt1 | contig 45299 bp, 56 predicted proteins | sample MalvireepMed_b05_FD_184245 | JGI IMG/M metagenome (GOLD analysis project Ga0208684, IMG submission 184245) | Marine viral communities from the Global Malaspina Expedition - Malaspina viral metaG DeepMed_b05 (SPAdes) (version 2) | ecosystem: Environmental > Aquatic > Marine > Oceanic | place... | reverse complement strand
GCCAGCGGCGGCTGGTTGGAATATTATCGGAACAGCGGTTGCGTCGGGTAGTGGCACCCTAGACATAACTGGGCTGAGTAGTACTTATGACACCTACGCGATTGGCCTTTCAGACCTCGTACCGGCCACAGATAATGTCGCCCCCTATATCCGCCTCGGCGATAGTAGCGGCGTCGATTCTGCGGGAAGTGACTATTCATGGTGCCAAATAGGGATGAGGAACAACTCTTCCTCTGTTCTTGGTGCTGTTGACGCCGCTGATAGCGAAATTGAATTAACTCCAGTGTCAGGGAATATCGGGAACGGTGCTGGCGATGGCTTGGGTGGTCTGCTTTTTCTCCACACTCCCGGCGATGCTACTGGTTGGCCTCGTCTTTCGGGAACAACCTACGGCGGCGACGATAGTGGCCCTATCGGTGTTTTTTCAACAATCGGCGGGGAGAGGAGGGCTGTAATAGTAGTGGATAGAATCCAATTCCTTTTCTCAAGTGGCAATGTTGCTACAGGCCGAATGACAGTGTGGGGAGTGGCTCATGCCTAGATTTCATACAACACAAAATGGGGATGTTCCATTCACGCCAGAAGAAGAAACAGCGAGAGATGCTGAAGAAGCTACATGGGAAGAAGAGGGGCCAGCACGGGCGTTAGTTGGACTCCGTGCAAAGCGTAACACCCTGCTAACCGAAACCGATTGGACACAGTACAACGACTCGCCGCTAACAGATGAGGTCAAGGCTGAGTGGGCCGTCTATCGCGTGTCGCTTCGTGATCTCCCTGAAAACACCGACGATCCCGCTGATCCGACTTGGCCGCCGCCGCCGGGGTGATGACTGATGCCAGCTGACATTAACGATTTATCGCGTATTCTAGGACGGCTTGAAGCTGATGCCAGTGCCGCTAAGAATCAACGCACTGAGATCTTTAAGCAATTAGAAGAGGTGAAATCGAAACTGTCTTGCCTTCCTCAGTTGGCGAAAACAGTCGAGTCACATTCAATAGTAATTGATGATTTTAAGCGACTCAAAAATAAGGCCGCCGGAATCATGCTGGTTCTAACAATCATCGGCGGGGCTATAGGATCAGCCGGGATGTGGATGGCAAAGAATTTCATATCGAAATGATAATTAATTATTATTATTGGAGAGCCGACGATGCCTAAACGCACCCTAATCGATATGGTCCAGAATATCATGTCCTCAATGGATAGTGATACGGTGAACTCTATCACTGATACTACTGAGTCTAGCGCAATCGCGGATATCGTTGAGACTACTTATTATGATCTAATTACTAATCGTGTTATTCCCGAGCACAAAGAGATTTTCGAGTTAGACGCTTTAGGCGATGCTACTCGCCCAGCGATGATGGAAGTACCGAGTACGGTAGAAACAATTGAGTGGATCAAGTATGACAGGCGACAGAGTAGCACTGATACTCGCCTGCGTTTCGAAACGCTCCTCTATAAGACTCCTGATGCTATGTTGGATCTACTTAACAGTAGGGATTCTACCGATACCACTACGGTAGTCAACATGCCATCCAAGAATACAACGAGCGTTGACCTTCTAGTGAAGAACAACGTCAACCCCACCTACTGGACCATGTTTGATGACAGATATATTGTGTTCGACTCTTATGATAGTGCTATAGACTCTACGCTGCAACAGAGTAAGACACAATGTTACGGCTTGAAGGAACCAAGCTGGACCAAGTCTGATACTTTCGTACCAGATCTTGACCTTGACTTGTTTCCTCTTCTTCTATCTGCTAGTAAGTCTGTCTCTTTCGCTACTCTTAAGTCTGCAAATAATCCTGCTGTTAATGCTGCTGCCCGTGCTCACGTTATCCGGACACAAGGGGCTAAGTATAAGAGTACGACTGCAGATGACATTGAGCGACTAACACCCTCCTTCGGTAGGCGGTCCACCTTTGGGGAAACGCGAAGCAATAGAAGTAGAAGGTCCCAATAATGTCGTATATTTTAGCAAACGGAAAAGAGATCACCATTGGCCGTGAGAGCCATACTGGTCTGCTTCAGTTCTTACTCCCTGAAGATGGTGGGCAACTGCCATCACTCTTATCAGGTAAGTTTACGGCTCAGAAGTTTGTAGATGAGGCGTGGAGCCAGTATCTCAGTAAGACGCCTAATCTGAGAACTGCTCACCCACTATCTGAAACTAGGGTAGAGAAAGAAGATAACTCTGCTTTCACTGAGACACTTCCTACTGAGCCTGTAAAGGCTAAGAAAGAACGCCCACCCCTCAGATATAAGAAGCCCAAGGTAAAGAAAGAGGTTAAATCAAAGGACGCTTAAATGGTTGGTGAGATCGACTCAACGAAGGTATTCAACACATTTGTTGCAGGACTCATCACCGAAGCGGGTCCGCTTACCTTCCCTGAGAACGCGAGTAAAGACGAACTCAACTGTGTCCTGAGTAGAAAGGGCAACAGGCGTAGGCGCTTGGGTGTTGACTATGAAAATAGTGGAGCGCTCTCTGCTGTTACTCTAACTGATGCTGCAGCAGCTGCACAAGGGCTCTTCACCGATGTTTGGACTTCTGTAGCGGGCAGTGGTACGAGGAACTTCCTTGTTCTTCAGATTGATACTACGCTGCACTTTTATGATCTCTCCGTTTCCCCGCTGAGTTCTGGTAAAAAAGGATTTACACAATCTATTAGCGGGTTTGCTGCTAGTGGTGCTACTGATGTAGGGCTTGAACCAATTACGATGGTGTCAGGCAGGGGGCTGCTCTTCTGTGCATCTAGTAAGCTAGAGCCGTTCTCGATTGAGTACTCTCCTAGTGGTGACTCCATCACTGCCACGCAGATTAGCTTAGAAATTAGAGATTTCGATGGATTAACTGAGAGTCCTGTTATCACCAATGATAACGAGCCCGCTACTCTCTCGACTACCCACGATTATAATCTGCAGAATCAAGGTTGGAACTCTCCCGGCGCTGGTGAAGCAGATCCTACAGTTACTTACTTTTCGAGTAAATCTGTCTATCCCCCTAACTCTAAACAATGGTGGGCAGGGAAAGATTCTTCTGAAGTATTCGATCCAAATTTATTGACTAAGTTTGATACAGGTAATACTCTGGCTCCTCGTGGTCATTATCTACTCAATCCTTTTTACAAAGATAGAACAACTGCATCAGGGGTTTCTGGCATTACAGTTGAATCTGAAACTAAGAGACCAGAAGTACTGGCCTTCTTTGCTGGTCGTGTCTGGTATATGGGTGTAGATTCCTCAAAGATCAACGGACATATCTTCTTTAGTCAAGTTCTATTAACTGCAAACCACGCAGGACGGTGTTATCAAGAAGCAGATCCAACATCCGAGGATGTGGCTGAGCTAATAGATTCAGATGGTGGTGTTGTGGTTATCCCTGAAATTGGAAGGGTTAGAGGAGCTATCGTCAAAGATCGCTTCTTAATTATATTTGCTAGTAACGGTGTCTGGTCTATTTCAGGTGGCGGTACGGATGGATTCAAAGCTACTGACTTCCAAGTACAGGAAGTAACTTCTACTGGTGTTACTGGTAAGGAGAGCATTGTTGTTACTGAAGCGTTTCCGATGTGGTGGTCAGAGCAAGGCATCTATACTCTTCTTGTAGATCAAGTCAGCGGACAACTCAGTGCTCAATCAATGACGCAGAATACTATCGAGACATTTTACCAAGATGATATTCCTGCTATGTCTAAGATTTATGCAAGGGGGCAATTTGATGATGCATCTAAGAAGATTTACTGGCTCTATAGTACGGTAGCCCCTGCCAATGATGCAGATAGATGGCGATTCAATGCTATTCTTGTCTTTGATACTTCAATAGGTGCATTCACTCCTTGGCAGATTAGTAACTTAACTAATAATAGTCCCTATCTATTTAGTGTCTTTAACCTACAAGCTATTCAAACTACGGATCGTACAGAAAACGTTATAGATAGTAGTGCTAATACCATCGTTACGGATCAAGGTGCTGGTACAGAGAACTCAGTAGTTACGGATGTGCAGACTATTAGTGGTAACACTACATTTCTCAAGTTTGTTGCTATTGTGCCTAATAGTGGAGCCGCTACTAATACATGGGTCTTCTGTGAGTTCAATAATGGTGACTTCCTAGACTGGGAAACCAACGATAGTACAGGGATTACTTATGATAGCTACTGGGAGATGGGTTACGAACTTTTTGGTTCTCTGACTAAGAAGCAAGTACCCTATGTACAGCTGTTCTTTAACAAGACAGAGACGGGAGCGGCTGGTGGTGCGTTGACTGCTCCATCTAGTCTCTTTATGCAGAGTAAATGGGACTGGACTAGTTCGGGTAATACAGGTCGGTGGTCTGAGTTGAAACAGGTATACCGTTTGAAGCGTGAATTTGATACAGGATTGATAACAGATGAACGTCCAGGGGAAGATGTCATTGTCTCGGAAGAGAAAATAAGAGGACACGGTAAAGCGTTCCAATTGCGTTTCGAAAGCGAAGACGGCAAGGATTTCGATGTTGCTGGCTGGCAGACCTTTGTGGATCAAACGAGTAATGTCTAATCTAGAAATGACAAAAACAGGAAAGTCATATATAGAGGAAAATAAAGAGCATATTCTTGCAATGATGTTCAATACAGTAAAGGATAGAATTTTACTAGCTGAAAACGATGCCATCAAATTTGAATGTGAAACAGATATGCCAGGACAACTTTGTTTTCACTATTCAATTAAACGCTGGGCACCGTCTGCATTTAAGATTATTCTACACGATTGGGAAATTGTAAAGAATGAATTAAAGAAGATTGGAGTTCCCTGCATTTCTGCTAGAGCGAAAATAGATGATACGAAGAATCTTAAGTTTTTTGAAATGATGAAGTTTATTCCATTTGGAACTTGGAGTGAGGACGGGGAAACCGTCAATTTAATAGAGTATAGGTTGGAGTTATAATATGTGTCCTCCAGTATTTGCAGCAGCAGGCGGGTTGACCCCTTTCGGATTTGGAATAAGCCTAGGTGTTAAGCTATTAGGTGCGGGAATATCGTTTCTAGGCCAACGGAAGGCAGCAAAAGCCGCTAAAAGACGAGCAGCAGAGACGACTGCAGCACGTAGACGTACTGAAGCTCTTCAGAAGCGTCGTGAAGATATTGTTGCTGCCCGACAGAGACGCCGCTCCTTTGCAGAAGCACGAAGGTTTAGAGGAGGAGCCGTTAACCTTGCTGCTGTTCGGGGAGTAGGTGGCGCTATCGGTGCACAAGGTTCTACTGTTCCGGGCGTAACAGCTAACATCGCTCAACAGCTAAATGCCAATAACGCCTTTATCAATCAGGTCACAACACTTAATGCTGGTATCAGATCAGCGCAAGGCGCTGTTGCCGATATTGCTGGAACACCGATTACTGCTGGCTCAGGATTAGTTGCCTTTGGAGGTTTGCTTGGTTCTGAAAGCGTTGGAGAAGCTTTCTCTTTCTTTGGTGGCAGTCCTGCTGGTATTCGTACTACAGCAGCCCAAGCAAACGCTCCGGGTGGTCGTGCTTCCAATTGGAATCCTACTGGGCCGTAAATAGGGTATCAATATGGCACAACAATTTGAACCTAGTTTAAATCCTGAAGAGCAAGATACTTCTTCCTTTGAAGAAGAAGACGAACTAGGTCTGCCTGAATCTGAGGAGTTAGACGTAGTTGCGCCTAATTCTGTATCTCCATATAATCCACCTATGTTAGATGTAATTTCTACTCTCGCTGGTGTAGCACAGATTGATACAACTATAGCTATTGACGACTTAAGTGAGTTTCAGAGTCAAGTAGAGGCTAATGCTGCTGCTATCGAAGCAGGAGGTGAAGCTGCTATACGTCAACAGATTCTTAACCAAGAAGCAGCAGCAGAATTTCAACGATTACGCGCCTTCCTTATTGAAGGTGCTGTAGAACGAGATGCCAACATACAAGAGTTGCAAGATATTATAGATGTTTTTCCTGCTATTGATGCAGCAGCAAATAAGGATAAGCTTGAAGAAACGGCTCTTGATAGAATCGAAGAATTTGCTACTAATCATCCTGAGCAAGGAGATATGTTAGAACTTCTTGCTGTTGATGAAACACAGGATAGGACGGTACTCGGTAGTCTCCGTGATCAGTTGGAGCGAGCAATTATTCTACGTCGTGAAGCAGATAAAGCAAGCAAGGCCGTTAAAAACCAGTCTCTAGGAGCAGATATCTTAGATATTCTTGCTCGTATGATTCCTTTTAATAAACTTACTTCTGTGGATAACACTGTTGAATCGTCGATGCTAGATCTTAGTGGTACAAAAATTATGCTAGCACGGCAGAATCTATTTACTGTACCTCGTGAAGAGTTTGACGAGATACTACCAAAAATTATTGATGCTATTAAGAATGAATCAGGATTTATCGGTGATAATCTTCAGCTTATCAAAGAGAACATTCACGAGCTTGGCACAGCAAATAGTCAAACAGAGAATCTTCATAACTTCTTCGATTTTATAGATTTCACGGTTGTTGCACCCACTATTCTCAAGACAGTCCCCGCTCTTGGGAAGGCAGCTATTGCTAGGGTTGGTCGTAATCGTGAGCTATCTCGTATTATAACAGAGAATACGCTACAAGCAGAACAGGATGCTGTAGTCTTTGTTAACTCAGAAGGCACAGCAGTAGTAAGTAGGACAGGTTCAGTAGAAGAAGCGGTAGTTGCTATCTCTATTGACGAGTCTATGCCGACTGCATTGAAAACTACAGAGCAACTGATAGACGGTTCAGTAGGTCTATCCGATTCAGTAGGTCGTGGTCTAGCTGCCAATAAACAAGCAGCTGACGATGTTGCTCGTGCGTTAGAGCAGACACCTAGACTTACTGAAGAGGAACTAGCTAATGCTTTTGATGCAGCGAAAGCTAAAGCTATTGAGTCACACGGCGAAGGTGCACTGATTGATTTCCAAGTTGCTCCTATTGAAGTTAGAAAAGGTACCTTTGTTGACAAGTTTACAATGGTCCTAGGACGTAAAGACGGTATCGGTTATGCTTCTAAACATAGTGCTGAACGAGCAGCAAAACGTAAAGGGCTCCTTGAGTTCGATATTATCAAAGATGCAGATGGATTGCATTATATCAATATTCAATCCAATATAGACGAGGCAGGCTATGTCCTCGTCTTAAACGAAGCAGGGTTAACCCCTAGTCTCTTTATTAATACGTTCTTTCGTTCTCCTTCGTCATTCTTACAGGACGTATTACAACAGAGAGCTACTTCTTCTGTCTTCTCAAAGGGACGTATTCAGCGGCTATTGAAGCCCATGATGGATAATCTTAAGGGATTGGGCCGTAAGAGTCGTGGTCGTGTCTCCGCTGTACTCAAGAGAGGCAACATCGAAAAGAAGTGGTACACTACTAACGAGTTCATTTCGAATTACTCAGATCTACATGGTGGTAGAATGCCGAGCAATCATGAAGTGCTCGCCTATTACACGGTAAAAGATATTAACGACTTTGACTATATTCTGCGGAACCATGCTGAGTATATCAAACGCGCTACACAAGGATTTATTACTGGTGAAGTAAAGTCTGCTAATGGGATCACCCTAAATGCTCGCAACATGAAGGAGATCGAAAGAATAGATGACGTAGCTCGATCTATTATCCTAGATGTAGGTGAAGGAAAACTTCTAGAAGGACGTAAGATAGGCCTCGATGTTCTTAAAGAGCGTATGAAGACAGAAGGATTGAAACTCTTCAGGGTAGAGGGAGATGATGTTGTATTCCAAGGTCGTCCGCTCAATCATATCCTTGTTAAGAAGGGTGATATAGCTGTCAAGGATTTAGAATATAGGCAGTTAAAGTACAGCGCTGGTGGTCACCGTCTCTACGATGGTAAGTTCTTTGTTAAACAGGCTATTATTGGAGCTACTGAGAGCGGAGCCAAATTCGTCCGTAACCCACGCACACATGTCGTAGCCCCAACTAAGAAGACAGCACAAGAGTGGGCTGACAGGATGAATGCAGCCCGTAATGCCTACCGTAAAGCTATTGATGATCCCAAATATACGCTACAGGCAGATAGAATCATCAGAGATGCTGGTGTCGAAGATGGTACAGAAGGGTGGGCGCGGTTGCTTGATGATGGAAAACTGCAAGATGAGCCCTTCCAAGTTACCTTCGATAAAGAATTACCAAGACGCCATCAGGAAACGCTATTAGAAGATGGCTCCTATGATTTAACTTTTGAAGCTACAGGCCAAAGAGCCTACCTTGAGCAACAGGGTCAACTATATTATAGTAGAAAAGGTAACATCCTCAAAGGACCGCAAGACGAGACTGCTGGCCTCGTTGATCCATTTATTACTGCTACTCGTGCTGTCGAGAATGCTGCTTCTATTGCCTCGTTTACGAACTATAGGGTCAACGCTGTTCAACGGTGGCTTAAGACATACGGTGATTTACTTCCACCTGGAGATGGATTGTCTCCAATGCAGCGCTTCTGGTCAGAGTTTGATGTTTCCAAAGTCAAGGGCATGGATACTAACCATGTCAATAGAGCACAGAGCGTCCGCTTAGCTATTCAGAGGCAGCTTGGTACTCAGACTAAGTTTGGTCAAGCGGTACGTAATGGTCTCCGTAATCTTGCAGACTGGGTTGAAGGCCCTACCGCTAGTGGTATACGTTCTAAGGTGGCAAAGAAGGTGTTAGATCTACAGGATAGAGACCCTGTAGGTGCAATCAAGGGTTTCTCCTTCGATTTCAAGCTGGGCCTATTTGATCCGTCGCAGTTGATCATCCAGACACAGACTATCGCAGCATTAGTTAGCCTTAATCCGACTCGCTTTCCAAAGTTTATCTTTGATGGAATACTTATGCGCTATGCTGCGGTTAACCAGAGTGATGAGATGCTCAAATGGGCGGCTAAGCGTTCTTCAATGAAGCCAGCCGAGTTTGAGAGCATGGTCAAGACGATGCGTGAATCCGGTATCATTGATATCAATGGTGAACTCATACTTCTTGACCATACAGCTACTGCTGCTCTTGGCCCTGTCGGGTCTACTACCGCAAGAGTGCGTGATATGGGTCGAATTCCATTTTTTGAGGCTGAACGAATCAATCGTATCTATGCATGGCGTAAAAGTTGGGATGATTTAAGAAGCGGTGTTGGAACAGGGCCTCAAGGTACAATAGGACCACCTAAATCTGTAAAGGAACTTCTTACACCTGACGGTAAAGCAGAATTAGCACGACGAACTGATAAGTTCACTATGAATATGACGTCTGCTTCTGCTGCGTTCTGGCAGAAGGGTGTCCTATCTATTCCCACTCAGTTTCTCAGCTACCAAGCACGGCTATTCGAGAATGTACTTCCTATTATCGGAAATAAACAGTGGACAAAAAGCGAGAAATTTAGGCTGGCAGCAGGACAAATGCTTCTTTACGGCGCAGTGGGTGTTCCCGGTGGCCGGTTTGTCCTCGATCAGATATTCAGGGCTACAGGTACGGAGTTCGATCCCGAGAGTAAAGCAGATCAGATAGCCTACCGTGCTTATGTTGGTGGCTTTACAGATTCTATGTTGTACGCTATTACAAATGGTGAGCTCGACGTAGCTTTCTCTCAGCGCGCTGCGGTGGGCCAAGCTGTCACTGACTTCATAAACAAGATATCGGGTGGTGGCATCGAAGAGCAGAGTTTTCTCGAAGTGATTGGTGGTGCGCCGTTTAGCGTCATCGGTGACGTAGGCTCTGATGCCTTGGATGTTCTCAAAGCTGTAATGCGTGGTGCAGCATCCGAAAGTGTGTCGGTAACTGAGATGTTACCCTCTCTCGTTACTCAGATGGCAGATAATGTATCGTCTCTATCTAGATTCCATAGGGCCTATTATGTATGGAAGTATGGCGAATGGATAAGTCAAGAGACAGGGAAGACGTTAGCTAAGGCTACGAAGACAGAGACTATAGCCGCTGCTCTTGGATTTCAACTACGAGAACTAGCAGATATAGGGTTTGCAAACGATTTAATTACAAGGCGCAAGGAATTTATTAAGAGTCAAGCCAAGTTGATTAGTAAGTTACAGCTTGAAGCCGCTCGTCTCTGGAACAGTGACGATAGAGAAGGATGGGAGTTGAAGCAACGTGAAATTATAGCATGGCAACAGGTGCTAGACCCTATGGACAGATTAGATGTAATGAAAGCGGCTCGATTAAGTTCTGATTGGCGCACCACCACTGAAATAATGACTGACAATTTTAACCAGAAATACGCACCAGTGATAGGATCACCGGAATTACCAGCCGAAAATACGGAGAGATAATATGGCTACTTTTCAACAGAGTTTATCAGACGTTAAAGTTCCTGCAGTAGGCGCTGCTACTGGTGCAACTACTCGAGCAGGCACTGCTAGTACTGCAGCTATGGCGATCAATGCTATAACTGGTGCGATCAATACTGCCGTACCCCTAATCGACAAGGAAATGGGGAGAAATGCTTATCAAACTACACAGAAGGCAGCATTTAAATTAATTCAAGAACACGATCAAGGTCTGATAAATGATATTACCTTCCGAACACTAAAGAAACAGTTAGCTATCGAACAGTTCTCTACTTTTGATCGCAAACCTGAGGAAGTTCAGAAGGCACTCGTTTCTGCCTTTGGGGCTAATCCTATTGAGAGACAAGAAAAAACTGAAGCTACCTTCATGGAAACTATGCTACTCGAAGGCTCTGCTCTTATACCTCAAGGCACAGATGAGCAGAAAGTCGATGCGGGCATTCAACTTAATCAAGATAAAAACAAAGCTGCAGCTTCCGCACTTGCTATCAAAGCTGCAACTGCCGCAAGGACAGCTACCGATAACGAACAGATGACTCTTGCGGGACGTTATGTAAGTACTGTTGCTGAGCCTTTAGGTGCTGTTATGCAAGGGACGATTGATTTACTTGGCAATGTTACTACTCCTAAACAGGCGGAGGAGGTCTTTGGTAGGATTACCAACGAGGCTAATCAACTTATCGCTGACTTCGAGAGAGTGGCATTAAAGGGAATACAGCCTCTTGGCCCTAAGGGATTTAAAGAAGGTCTTGATCGTATTAAAGCGGTAAAAGATCAATTTAAATCAATATTAGATCCTGTTCATGGTGTCCGTGGCGTTACATCTAAACTGGAGTTTCTTAAGAAAATTAAGGCAGACACAGAGCTAAGTCTAATTGATGCTGCTCCATTAGTTAATCGTCTTCATACTCTAATTGGATCACACGCTCTCAGTGTTATTGTTGCTAGTATATCAAATAGAAGGGCAGAATTTGGCGCTACCCTTCGTACTCAGCTGGAAGGATTACTTGATGTTCAAGGTGTAACAGGTAAGAAAAAGACCCAGGCCTTAAGTATAATGGATATTATGCGTATACATCGTGATCCTGATAAAACATCTGAGTTCCTGACTGATAAAAATAAACGTAGTGCAGCACTTGCTGTCTCAACTGATATGATTAATAGTATTCCACTTACTAAAGAGTCATCACAGGCAGATAAGGATACCTTTACTAGACAAAGCGCAGCTGCAATGCATTTAGCTATTCGTTATGTTAGAACTCCTGGCAACAGGAAGACATTCCTTGATACTGTAGGTTCTGAGTCTTATGCTAAGAAGTTATCTGAACTAGCTAAGACTGATTCTAAGTCGGCTGGTATCCTTGGCCGTTCTGCTATGCGCTTTGGTATCGGCGCTGTTCGTGAGGCTCTAAACGAGTCTAGTCGTATTCGCTACAATCTACAAGAAGGGCAGCTTGAGTTTCAGGAGTCAAAAATAAAAACTACACCTAGTCAATACGGTACAGAAGGTGCAGAAGTTGAGGCAGGCCCCATGACTTCTCAAGAAGCTCAGATTATAGAGAATGGTAATCGTGCCTTAGATTTGCTCGATAAATATGCACTATACGATGAGCGGTTTAGTAATCTAGAGTTTACAAAGATGGGTGGGAAAGCTCGTCGTGACATAGTGATACATACTATCGGCAATGTTACTGGTAAGGGTGATAAAATTCTTCTTGAAGAGCAAAAATTCGAGACTGCGTTTACAGAAAGCCAGACAACTGGAGCGCGTAACATAGTAAAACCTTCAAATTCTGAGCTAGAGAATGATAGAATACCTTCTGTCTTTGCTCAGAAAAGTACTAAAGTAGCTGAAGTAACTAAGAAGGCAAGGACTATAATAAATCGTCTTGTACGTGACAAGAAGGGCAAGTGGACTGTCGTCAAGCCCGAGGGTCTCTAACGTGGAACAGATAATCGAACTCGAAGATGGTCAACAGTTTACAGTTGAAACTGACGAGCCTCTTAAGCCTGAAGATCTCGAGGGTGTAGACTTTGACGCTATCTTAGCTGGTGGAGAAGGATCTGTCTTTGACTTTCCCGGTCAGAAGCGTACCGAGGATGTCCCCTTTAAGCCTCAACATAATGCTTTTGATAAGGATCTAAAGAGTATGGAGACTATCTTACCTAATATAGGTGATACCCCTCGTAACTTCATGATCCAAGTAGAGGGAAACAATCCTAAACCACACGATGATGGGGCAGGATTCACTACGATTGGGATAGGTCATAAGCTGACCCCTAAAGAGCTAGAAACAGGGAAGCTGTCTATTGGAGAAGAGGAGATAGAATGGAAGAAGGGACTGACACAGGTTCAAATGAACACTCTCTTCGAAGAAGACTTTAGCTCTTATTGGGACGTTGCTGGTGACTTGATTGAGCGTAGTGGATTAGGTCATGTTCCTAATATGCAAACATCTTTAGCTTCCTTGATGTTTAACAGCAGTAGCAAGGAAGACCCCGAAGCAGGATTTAAGAAAGTAGCACCAGAAGCGTATAACGCTCTTCTCCGGGGAGATTTAGAAGCGTTTAAATTTCAAGCCTTCGATGCTGAGTCTGGAATTGTACGTGTAGGGGATAAAGTTTTTAGGGGTCTAGTCAATCGAAGGCGGGCAGAACTAGAACTACTAAGTCCCACTCGTGGTATTGAGAGAGCACAAGTGGGTCCCGCTGCTGTTATTGGTGGGCTCAGTAGTGCAGCAGATTTCCCACCGACAAAGGCGACAGAGAGGGAGGTTACTCCTCTCTCACCAGATGTTGACTTGGGTGACGAGATAGTTGGTGATCTGCCTACTCCCGAGAGTGCAGCTGAATTTGATAAACATCTAGGTGAGTTAGCCACGGCCCTTAATCCGATCACTGGTGCCAAAGAGGCCGTCGAAGGCTCAACGCAGATCACTGAGTCTTTCAAGAAGGGAGACTTCCGTGGTATGGCAGAGGGGTTAGCTGCTATGCTGGTAGGCATAGCTGGTACGGTAGGTGGCCCTAGTGGTAAGAGTGGTAAGGCTGGTAAGCCTATGCTTAAGCTGATCCAAGGCGGTGGCAAGACTACCCCTCCTGATCCTCCCATACTCAAGGTGTACGAGGGAGGTGCACCTACACCGGCACAAGAGGCAGCTGCTTTAGCGCACAAAGAACAATTAGACGAGGCTGCACGTATCATAGATGACGCCCTTGCAGGAGCAGATAAGAAGAAAGTTAAAGATGCATTAAGAGTGGTTGAAGGGGATCTGCCTTCTCCTCTAGAGGTTGCACGAGGACGAAAGGCCTTGAGTGAAATGGATGAGGCTACTCTTGGCCCACTTAAGACTGCAGAGGAGATCAAGTATGATAAGGCTGTTAGCGAACAAAGATTAAAAAAGATAGCTGACAAAAGCAATAAAGAATTTATTGATGATATACTACGACGCGGCGGTACAACTAAAGACGTAGCTCGATTTAAACAAATTCTCAAAGAAGATCGTGCTGCAAAGACTCTGCGTATGAAGGCGAGAGAAGCAGAAGAACGTACTAAAGATAAAATATCTAAACTTATTGAGCGTATTAAAAAGAAAGGGGATAAGCCCCCCATTCTTCCTGCTGGTATAGCCGGTACAGTAGCTGGCGAGAAGGCTCTTGAGGGATTAGAGACCGACGATCTAATCAAAGGTCAGCAAGGTGCCGATGTCCTAGGCGCGACACATATTGTAGTCAGTGGCGATACCCTCGGTAAGATAGCGCGGGACAACAACACTACTGTAGCTAATCTCATGTCTGCTAATCCGCAGATCAAGGATGCTAACAAGATTGGTATCGGAGATCAGATCGATATTCCTATTCATAAGCCTGAGGGAATATTAGAAACGATAGGCGCACCCGATACAGTAGTATCAAAGAACGGCAAACGGGATTTCAAAAGAACTGCTGAAAATGTTGGTAAGGCCCTTGATATGGATCTAGGTGATGAAGTAATTGGTGATAAAAAAACTACTTTAGGTTACAGTGGCGGTCTTTTTCAACTCGCACCTTATGCTAGTTGGGTAGTAGCGGCTAATTTTCTTACAGGATATAAGGGAATTATAGATGAAGGAGTGCTTAGGGGAAAAGAATTAGAGAATCTTACAGAGATTACATTAGGTAGAATTGAAAAAGGTCAGAATAAAATTACTTATGCCTCTTATGGTGATCCAAGCAAACCAGGGTATCAATCTGATATAGCCCTTAGTCCATCAGTAAAGAGAGCCCTAAAGACTACTCTAGGTGCAGCATATATTGTAAAGCATAAAGGTAAAATTTTAATTGCTGATGAATATGATATGCCTATGGATAAAAAAGTTCTTAAAGCATTGGGTACAACTGAAAAGAAATTAAGGGATGCGAGCTTTATTAAAAAAATGGAGTATGTACTAGGTGTAAATGATAAAAAGAAAGGACTCCCCGCTGTGGGCTCTAGAGGTAAGGTGCATAGGTTTGGAGAACTCTTTGGACCTCGAGAAGGAGATACTCTTTCTCAAAGATATACTCTTGGAACATTCGAAGACTTAAAATTAGAAGAAAAAGATATTAAGAATGTTCCAACTTTAGAAGACCATGAGAAACGATTGTTGAAAGAGGGTAGACTTAATCCAGATAATGTAATTGCATTAGAGACTCCTTTTGACATGCCTATTGGGGGCGCTTAATATTGGAGAGAGTAGCACGTAACTTACCTAACACATAAAAATAACAAACGGTTATTAAAATAGTATAAAGAGGCCATATCACGCACCATAACCACACAACTGTTTCATGATAAGTTAATCCAATGTACCTTGCGGTAGCAAATAGGATAACGTCACAGGCTTTATATACTTTCATAATCCAGATAATATAAGGAGTAGATTCCATGATAAACCTTCTTCCTAAAACATTAGGTTACGTTGGTAACGTATTCGGTGTCGGTTCCGATGCTGCCAAGAAGAACCCTAAAGCTTCGAACACCCTTGCTGGCCTATCAATGGCCGTACTCGGCTACTGGGGTATCGACCAGTCTGATATAGCTGCTGTTGGTAGCATCTTCCATAAGATTGGTAACTTTCTAGGCTCTAGTTGCGGCATCTAACCTTGGCTAAGCAAAACTTCAATCCCCCTAAGTGGCACGTTGGTCTATCGGATGGCTGTTCAGCCCCTTGGGGGTTACGCTGGCTCTTTAATAGCAAGCTACTAAAGTATTGCCATAGGCACGATGAACGCTATCATTACGGTGGTACTTGGTCAGACAAATTATACGCTGATGACGAGTTTTATTGGAACATCTATCATAGTGGTTGGTGGGGCCGTAGACTGGCTGGTGTAATCTACTGGAACATTCGTACGTACACCTATAACTTTCCGGTAGGTCATCCTAATCGTAGTTGGCGATCTTTAACCAAAGGAAAGGCTTTTAACTTTCTAGGGCCGGGACTACCCAAAAATGGGCCTCTACGTTACGCACTGGTAGGCGATAAGACACCCCTCGGCAGGGGTACCACCCGAGAGCACAGAGAAGCGCTTGTGGGGGCTTTAAAACGGCTCACAGGACAGAAGAAGCCGTAATTACCCAACTTAGGCCCCCATTTGGGGGTCTTTTTCTACCCACACCCCTTTGGCTTAGTGAAATACTTATATAGCTTATAAACTCCCCAAGATAAAGCCACTGATCCAACGCCAACACCTACGCCTGAAATAAATGGATTGCTATCGATCCATATATGGGTGGTGGTTAGTCCTAGTGCACTAAAAATAGTGACTAGTAGTGGAAAATAACATACTGGACACATCAGACAAGATGCCCCCACCTCGATTTTCTCTTTTCTTCCTCAATTTTAACCATCCCTACCCGTAGTCTTTCAAGATAGACAGAGGCATCGAGGAGTTCTTCGATGGTGTGGTCAATCCAGCCCACTATGGAGATGTCGTCACGCTCCATAGACACACCATACTTCTTCATTCCTTCTTCGCTACGTTCAGCTATCCTATCTACTACTCGAACAACGATAGGATCTTCGATAGTCCATTCTGTAGCATGATAGTCAGGCGCTTCTTCCTGCTCGACTAACCCCGGTACAAGAGAGTGGTTCCCATCATCCTCGATGGTGTTGAGTCTGTCGAACTCCTCTTGTGTCATGGCAGGGTTACCTAGATCATCGTACTTTATGTTTGGCATTATACATCTCCTATGTCTACCAGTTCACACACATTGCCATCACAAGCTAGTGTCTGCGAGGCGGCTGTGTTATCTTCCTTCTCGAACTCTGTTAAACCTGACCAGTCTATCGTATCAGGTGATATCTTGACTAGCTCGGTGTAATCTCGTCCGTTACACTCTTGATACGGCGCTTGAGCGTAGACGTGATCACTATAGGGCAAGAAGGCAAGCCCACTACATAGATCAAAGTTCTCCCACATCCATGCTCCGACAGCCATCCACTCGTCATCTTTGACAGAGACCGTAACGCTTGGCTTGTGTTCGCACCACTCTTCGGCGTACTGTTTCCACAACTCGAGGTGATCAAGCGCAGATAACTCTGATCGTAGTTTAGCCCCCTTAGGTGCAGCAATAGGAAATGAGAATACTCCGGTATTACCACTGGTATCCGATACGGCATCTTCAAAGGGGATACCCGCTTGTCTAAGGAAGGACGTGAGAGGATCTTTCTTATCTGCTCGAACCGTACGAGTATAGAATCTAGAGTGTCTAGGATGGATTCCACTAGCTGAGTCTACCAGCTGCGAGACGGTACCACTTGGTTTGACACAGGTGATAGCTGTGCTCGGTTGTATCTCCCACCGTTTAGCATATTGTTTGTTAGTTGCATTAGCTACCTCTCTCATCTCTCGTAACCATCGTTCTGCCTGATTAGATACCGCGCCTAAGATAGAATGGTCTAGAATACCAGTGAGAGAGACACCAAGTAAGCGCTCCTCTTCTGTGTTGTCCTTCCAGATCTTACGGATATACTTAAAGTCAGTTAACGTAGCCTGATAGGTACCAAGAATGGTAGCTAGTCGTACCTTTCTTTTTAGGTCTGCCAGTGTATCATTACTGCGCACAATTACTTCAGTCAGATTACATACCTGGTGTGGACGTAGTATGATCTCACTACACGGGTTGGTACCCCACTCGTGGTCAGGGTCACGCTTACCATACTTCTCCACCTGTGCACGAGCAGCTAAACGGCTGAACATACCACGCTCTCCTGATCTGCTCTTCATTAGGGAGAGCCACTCTTCCATAAAGGAAGGAGTATCAGGCTTGGTAGTATAGACCACGCTGTTGTTGGCGAAGCTACGGTGTGGGTGTTGATCGAACCACTGTCCTGACTTACATAGGCGTAGCTGGTTGTCACCTAGGTTGGAGAGCGAGATCATCGCTGACCTACGTACCCCACCTACTACCACCGCTTGAGCAACCATACACATGATGTCGTGACACTCTAGGCTGGTTAGCTGTCGTCCTCCTGCATTGATACATGTCTTGGTAACAAAGCGGAGTAGTGCATCAAGCGGCTCAGGTCCACTTGCTCGACCACCAAAGGTCTTCAGTCTTGCCCCAGCTGGTCTGATTTTGCTGAGATCCCATCGTGGTATGACAGCCTTGGCGAAGATTGAGTAGAGTATTTGCTTGAGCCCCTCTGCCCATCCCATCTTTGAATCTGCCACTATAATAGGTCTATCTCCGTTGATCTGGAGAGAATGAGGTACGGGGGGTAGGTTGCTTATGTACTGTCGTTCCACTGAGTAGCCGATACCTGAACCACACATCAGAATATAGAGAGCTTCATCGAAAGCACGAAGGTCATCTATTTTAGTGTAGGAGCAGTTAAAGCCAGCCATATTATCACGGGTCAAAGCAGGGCCAGCAGTCATGAGGCACCGCATAGAGGGCATGACGCCCATACTCTCTATACCATAACTAAGATCTGTGTAGTCAGAAGCAGATACATTGACATGGTCTTTCATGAACTTCATGTATCTATCTACTGTCTCTTTCCACGTCTCCCTACGCTGCTCGTCTTCGAGCCACCTAGCATACCGGGATTGGTGGATGAAGGTCTGATAATTATCCATCAAGATCGTAATCCAGTTCTGTTAAGACATCTTCGAAGAGTTCTATATGTTTACTTCGGTCAAACATTTGATCGAAGATATCTTCAGGTGTTAGCTCCATGATATCACAGAGCTCTTCTACGTCATACTTGGTACAGATACGACGGCGTAACTCTTCGAATGAAATGTTCGTGTTCATCCGTAAGCTTCTTTCAATGCTTTCAGTGATACCCAGCTGTGATCGTACTTCCCATCTTCTACATTGTTGCATAGTACTACTCCACGCCAGTAATTTTCATTAGCAGGACCAGCAAACTCGTGGAATTGATCGAAGTAACAACCCACAACAAGAGTATGCTTACCCCTCTCTTCATAGAAGTCTCGGAAGTGAGTGTGTCCAACGGTGTAAGACTTATGCTCCTGCTTAACAATAGCACGAGCGAGATTAACCGACGAAAGAGGGGTAGAGAGAATAGGAGAAGGACATACGTGGTTATACGTAATTCCATCTATCGGCTCTCCTGCAAATAGATACTCGTTTATATTATCATTAAAGTCCTTCTCACATAGATCATCGATACCAAACGTGCCACTCATGACACCAGCATAGCTCTCTGCTGTACGTATCCTGTTCTCGTGGTTGCCTCGGCGTTTTTCTCGCCTTGGTAGCTTCTTCTTGTTCTTTTTGTAGGGCCACCATACTTTTTCCATTGCATCTATATAAGCATTTACATCATTTGTATACCTTCTGCTGTCATATCCTTGCTTACCCTTGTCGTAAGTGCACAGTGAAGGCATATCAGCTGAGTCCCCTATATCAATAACTACGTCAGGCCGCATGGCATAGATGTACTTACCAAGCCATTCAAACCTATCGTTATTATGTTCGGGATTAGCGTGACTGTCAGGGATAATTAAATGAGTAGTCATTTATGATCCTCTTGTATCCAGCTAAGAGGTATCAACCTATCCGCAAAGAGGAAGTCCTTATTCATACACCATCTCGCGTAAGATGTAGGGCTGCCTCGATACAGTTTGTTCTGGCTGTTACCAAAGACGAAACGTATGTCGAGATTAGGATGTTGTTCCTTGACGAACATATGTTTCTTTCGATCAGCGCTGGAGAATAGGCCCTTTGCCTCAATGATGATTCCGTTGGGCAATACGAAATCAGGCGTGTAGGTGTGACATGTCACGGGCTTAGTGTAAGAGATCTTACATGTCTCGTATTTAACGTAGACACCGTTAGCCTTCAAGTCCTCAGCGATCTTGTATTCAAGACCAGACTTGTACCTACCGTGACGTCTAGCTTTTTTATTATGTTTCGGCTTCACCAGACTTGTCCTTCTTGTATTTTGGACCATATACTTCTTGGTTATAAGCAAGATCTTGATGAAGATATGATATTTGTTCCAGTTTAGCTTGTAACTTATCTTCAAGTATGCCTCGCTCGTTTTGCAAAGCAATCAACTCTTTCTCAAGCAGATCAATATAGTCCCATATCTGTGACATAGCAGCAGTGAGCCAGCTGCCGTGAACAGGAATAGAATGAGAAAGATCACTATTACGTAGCGTGAACTGCCACTCTTCTCGAATGTCTGCTACTTCCTTCTTGTTACTCATTGCTGTTTCTCCTTGTTAGCTTTGTATTAATGATATCGATTACATCTTGAACAGTGGTGAAACATAGAGCCTCTTTATCATAGATAAGCATATTAAATTCATCTTCTAAGTCCATGATAAACTCTTGTTCATCAAGGCTATCAAGTCCAAGATCGTCCTTGAACTTTGACTTGACTGTAATGTTAGGCATATTATCTACGTAAAGACCATTGAGTACCTTCTTGATTCTATCCTTTGTATCGCTCAACTCTAGGCTCCTTTACAACAGTAGTAAGAAAACGAGGACCAGTGCTATAAAGATACGTGTATAGACCTTGTCCGTCATTGGAATCCTTCCAGCAGTCCTCCTTGTAAGGACAGTACGAGCACTGCACACATAGTTTCATGTTACCACTCTTACCATCTTCGATAGCTTCATAGCAGCGCTCGGGTGGAGTGTCTAATTCTACAACCTCCTTCATGTGGCGTATCCTAGCTGCGGCATCAATCATCTCCATATCAGCCACAGGAAGTACCGCAAGTTTGCCCAAGCTCTTCTCCATAACCAGAAAGGCACCTTGATCTTTGCCTCTGGCTTGGGCGTACGCAGAGATTTGAGCGATATAACCGAAGGGGTCATCATTATAGAGTTCTCCGTTCTTGAACTTCTCGAACCCATACCGTGATGCTGACTTCACATCAACGGGAACACCATTGATCTCACAATCCATATGGCCCTTGACATTTTCAATCTCAACCTCATGCTGTTCATGAGTCACAATATGCCCCGCTTCTTTAACGAGGAAGAGAAGCATAGCTTCGATGATGTGACCATAAAGGAACTTGATATACGTATCCGGACGTAGTTGCTCCTTACCTACCACTTCCGGGTCCTGATGCTCGTACCACAATTGTTTATCAGGCTTGCCGATGTTGGACATACGGAGGTAGGCTTCTCGTGATTTACTCGCTGTTTTTAACGAGGTCTTCACTGCATTCCGGATAGCCTCACACATATCATCGAGGTTGTCATCGGTATAATGTTCTGTTTCTTCCCAGCTACCATCAAACAGCCCTTCAATATCTTTGACGAGAGTATCTAGTGTCTTACCTGTCATAGCTTTTGTACCCTATTCATTGGAGCAGCAACAATCCTGTTCGTCTTTACATCTCTAATATAAACAGCTTGATGCCTATTTGATAGGCGTTCTATTTGTCCTTGTACTACTTCACCGTTAGTACGTGTATAAGTCACTACGTTTCTGGTCTTTAACATAGTTACTCCTTTAATTTAGAACTAGCTTTGATTTCTTCTGAAGCAAGGTGCAGAAAGTCAGCCGCCTTGCTTAGTTTCTGGAAATCTGACATATATAGATCGCCTTCCATTTCACGCATCATATTAACTGGATCACGAACTAGCCCAGAAACCTTGACGATGAACTCTTTAGCATTCATCTGCTCATTCCAGCCAAGCTTAACGTTGCCAGCTTTCATTTTATCTCCCTTTGAAAATGCAGTCCTTGGCATTAAGATTCTCCTTCTAAGGTAGGAACAAGGGAAGCGGCGAGGGGAGCGGCTAAGTTACACTCAACACTAGCTCCATATTCGAAGCCGTAACTCCCCTCGGCTCTAGTTAATCGTTACTGAATTCATCGTCAGCTGCTTCACCAATGTCCTCGTCTTCGAAATCATCTCCTTCAAAGTCAAAGTCAGACATATCGGAAGAGCGGATGAACTCAACCAAGTTGGTAACTTGAATCGCATTGAAGCCACCACTTCTACCAGCATCCCAAGTTGCGCCAGCAGGATAGTCATAGGCGGTGACACGAACATTAGCTACCGTGCCATTACCGATAGTATCGGGCTCGACATCATTACGTGCTTTGTCGAATACCTTGGGAGGATACCCGGTCTTAAGTGTGATGTAAGAACCACGGAAGGGCTTGTCTGCCTTCTCCGCTTTCTTCTTATCATCTTCTCTGACGGAACTCTTCAGCCCCATCTCTTCGAGAGTCTTGATAGCAGTCTTGTTCAACTGCCCGAGATCAACAGTCCACTTGCCCTTCTTCATGGGATTGGTCCGCTCAAGGAAGGGCCAGTAAAGAGTCCCTTTGATCACTGCTTTCGCTTGTACACTCATGGTCTTAAGCTCCTTGCTTTTGTTAGCCTATACACCTATTATCTCATGTTAAAGCCCCGGTGTCAAGGACTTTTTTTATTCTCTTCTTCAGCTTTCAATTTCTGTGCTGCAATTATATGTTCACGGGTTAAGCTCCCGCATTCTTCTACTTCATAGATTACGAGATCAGGCGTACCCTCTATTGGATGTAGAGTATGAAGAGCGGCACTGACGCACTCTTCTTTGGCAGAGTAGGCACGAAGTGTACCACGATACGCCATAATAAATTTACTCATTTAGTAGGTTAACCTCCTCATGCTTTGCCTTGTCATTGGCGTAGTATTTTCTCCAGATATTTTGAATGGTACGTAGAGGAGCACCAGTCAGGTTGATCTGCCCTGGAAATGCTTTCTCTAAAGAACCAGAGAAGGGTGGATGTGGTGCACCTAATTGCATACATAGATGAATACAAGTAATGGCATCTTCTTCTTCCATTTGTACTTCAGGGTTACTTGGCATTATACTTCATCCTTTCATGGTCCATATTAAACCAATGTTAGCAGCAGCATAGCCAGCAAAAATAATAGTATGAGCATACTGACCATACCATGTAGATACAACAGCTTGTCCTACATATAAGGCAGTGACTACCCAAATCAATATAGGATACATTTTAATGTGTCTCCTGCCAGTTGTTACCTATCCTGTACTCACCATCCATAGGACAGTTAAGCTTAAAGAACTTGCCAGCGTCACGGATAGATTGACACTGAATTTCACCCAATTGATCAGCGTGTTCACGTAACACTTCTGTCTGGAACTCATCGTGAACTACAGCCACTTGCTTAAAGTCTAGCTCTGCTTGCCTAGCTTTACGATGCCAGTCCAACATAGCCCACTTCATTACGCAGCTTTCTCCTCCTTGGAGGTAGACGGACATACCGAAGTGCTCTGACTTGATCCAGATCCATCTTCCATCGAACCCCACAAGTCCTCCATTTCTAGCTGCCCCGGCAATTTGATGTAGTTTGAATTCGGCGAGGGCTGGTGTGTTGTTGAGGAATCTATCTGTTGTTGCTTTTCCATCTTTAGGTGTGCCTCCAATAATTCTTCCAATTCTTTCTGAACCCGCCCCCATGAGCCAAGCATATATGAACGTCTTCGCAAGATCTCTCGTCTTAAGCGATGCCGCCTTCTGATTCTTTGTATGGATGTCACCATCTACTACCTCCTTTATATAGTCGGGATCATTCATATAATGAGCAAGTAATCGTAGCTGGATACCCACTGCATCAGTACCAAGTAAACAATATGTGTCAGGGTTATCCACAGTCCAACAGCTACGACACTCAGGACCGTAAGGACTATCACGTCCTGGTATGTTAGCCATATTCGGCGCTTGGTGTGACATGCGATGAGTGCCGCTGCCAATGCTAAAGACGCTACCATGCACACGATTATCAGAAGTAAGACCATCGAACCATCCTTCTATCTCATTACTCCGGCTACTACACATAGCATACTCACCTAGATAACGTAATGCTTGAGGTGCATCGTTGTATATAGTCTCTAAGTTCTCGTCGCATAGCTGCCATGTACGGGCTGACTTCTCTTCGAACTCCTCAACTGTCAGCTTCTTCTGTCTTCGTAAGTCAAGTAGCTTACGATAGTATTTAGTACGTACCTTTGGGTCCCAGTATCCTTCAAGACGCTCTAGTTTCTGCCTCGGTGAGTTGAGGTTGAACTCTTGCCACTTAATTCTAGTCATTGGGCCAGCCGCAGTACTCCAATTTTTTCCTAGGAATTTTAGGCCCACGGTTGAGAGATCGCCGTTCTTTTTATAACGTGGCTTCACCACACTCACTGGCTTGGCAATAGGCTTCAACTCTTCTAAGATAATACGTTCTAATTCTTGCGCACGGGATTTAACTAGGGTGAAAAGCTTGTGCGCTTTAGGTACATCGAGTGCGAACCCATGTTCCTTCTGGTTTTCAAGGAGATGCTGAACAGCATGTTCAATCTGTTCCGATAACCTTGACCCCCGCTTTCCACCCTCTAATTTTAGGGCAACCGCTACCCGATAGGTCAACTCGACATCGTTGTCGCAGTAACCTAACATCTCCTCACTGTACTCATCCCACTCATCGTGGTCACCCTTAGAGAAGTCGAGTATCCTTCCCCAATTGGCAAGGCTGTGTCCACCTTCACGGTTGGAGTTCTGTAAACGAGAGATAAGTAGTGTGTCCCATACTCGGGACGGTTTTATTTTTACACCTAGTATCTTACGTAGTACGCGCAGATCATAAGCTACAAAGTTATGGCCTACCCATTCATCTACTCCCTCGGCAAACTCTTCGAACTGGTCCAATGTGTCAGGTGTGAAGTAAGTCTTGTCACCTGTATCCCATTCCTTACACACTATACACCATACAGTGTCTACCTTTGGAAGTAAGCCGTTAGTCTCTACGTCACAGACTACTCTTCTTCTTTCACTCGTCATCTTCCTTCTCCGTCTCTGTTAATCTTCCAGTAAATTCATTGTATAACAGATAGGATGATGGTCCAGTCTTACCACTGAACCTGTTCTTTAACACTCTAATATGTGTAGTGTTTCGTATCTTGGCATCCACGTTTTGTCCGTCTCGTTCCAGACCAAGAGCAATGTTGGCGAGTTGCCCAACCCCTGCCGTACCTCGTATATCTGCGAGACTAGCCTTGCCGCCTTCTTCGAGTGGCTTCCCTGCTTGGCGCTTAGTATGGATGACAGCAACGAGGTTATAGTCAAGAGAGACACACTGTGCTTTAAGTTTGTGTGCGATTTCATCTAACATTTTCCTCTCGTCTGATGGATTGTCCGACACCATGAAGCTGATGTGGTCAAGGAAGATACTCCGACAATCACATCCCTGTACTAAATAGGCTATCTTATCATTAATATATTCAATGTTATTACTAGCCCACCGTGTATCCATTGCTACGATACGCTCCGTACCCCATGTTGCATCAAACCCTGACTTCATTTCATCGGATGTGACGTGAGTATCAGGTAAATGAATGGGCTTATCAAGAGAGAGACTAACCAGGCCTTTACCTGTCTCCCTCATTGTCTCTTCGAGCATGATTAGGCCCACCTTGTCCTCGTAGTTATTGAGTAGATGATACGCTGTCTCTTTGATAAAGCTTGTCTTACCTACACCAGCACCAGCCGTGACCACTGTCATCTCACTAGTACGCATACCATAAGTCTTATCGTTTAAGGCAGCCCACGGATAGTCAAAGCTAGTGAACTGGTCTTCCTTCGTGATGAAATCCCACATCCGTGAACCGGTGATGATATCCTCAGGTTGATACGTTTCCTCAGTTGATCTCCACCATAAGTTAACGAACTCCTTGCCATCGTTGTTCTCAAGATACTCGCCTGCATCCTTTCTCTGGAGATTCATGACGTGTGCTTTCTTAGGGAACAAACTGGCAACGGAATGGGAGGCCTCTTGACCGGGATCATCGTTGTCAAAAGCTAACACTATGTTATCAAAGGAGTTGAGCCATTCAAAGCACCGCTTCACATCACGGTATGCTCCTTGTGCTCCATTCTTAATCGACACTACTGGGTACTTAGACCCCATCATCTGATAGACAGAGAGACAATCGATCTCTCCTTCTGTTACGGTAATGAACTTACCACCACCGTTGAACTTGGATTGCCCGAAAAGAACAGCCTTGTTGATGTTACCCTTAGAATGAATAGACTTAGGCACCTCTCGTATCTTGTATGCTACAAGGTTGCCATCCTTATCAGTGTATGGATAGTAATGTTTAGTTACCACTCCTTCCTCTACCCTTAAGCGTACATCATAGGCTCTTAACGTATCGGTATTGATGTTGCGCTCATTGATGGGGCCAACCTTTGTTCCCTCTAAGGTAGGGAGAAGAGAGGTATGCTGCGTCTTAGGAGTAGACATAGCTTCTCCTTCGTGTCTTGTCTCACAACTAAAGCACCATGTGTGACCATCCTCATATAATGCACAGGCATCAGACGAACCACAGTCATTACATGGCCCCTTACTTACGAGAGTCTGTGACTCTTCACTGAACTCCATCCTCTAACTCCTCAAGTATAGGAATTGTGGTTAAGCATTCTTGTTCTTCTTCAGACGAGACTATAAAAGAAGTGTCAGTCGATTCCGTGATACAATTAGTACACGGCTCATACGTACCATCTCTTCCTATAGAAACCTCATCTGTATTGAGTCTCTTGTTGCATATGTAACACCGCATTGATTCTCAAGCTCCTATGTTAAGTCTAGGTTAAATAGCCCGCAACGTCACCTAGGATAGTCGGGTATTCCTTATAAGAGAAGAAGGACCATTCCCCCTATTATCCAAACTTAGGCTAACACTGGGAAGGCAGAGATCGTGAGCATTGATGAGATGTCCACGTTCTCTTTAACCTTGTTCTTTCTAGTTGCCCCACTGGGCCGCAAAGGCATCCGCGATTCCCTTGAAAGTAAGTGAACGCTTTTTCCATCTATCCTTGGATGGACCCATGAAGTGGATTCTGGTTTCCCTACCTTCAACCACATTAGTGGGTTTGAGTTTAGGAAGCCCCTTAAGCCATAGACAAGTGGCCTTCGTTTCACCATGACCAAACATCCAAGGTTGGATAATCTGGTCTGGTTTTCTAATGCGTGTTGATATGATGGAGATGGGATTTTCCAAAGCAATCTTATCAATAGACGCATCAAGTAGAAGCCTCACGAATTCCAAAGCTTCAGCTTGTTCCGGTAATTTGTCCTTGAACCATCTTGCACCGGAAACTGCTAGATGGGTGCAGGGTGGATGGGCAATCATCAAGTCCCAGCCATCCCCTAAAATGTCGGCTACATCACCGACATAGTGGGGGCCTGTGCCTTCCTGCTCAAGAAGATCACAGGAAATGGCGTGATGCCCACGCTTAATGAAGGCATCACGGACCATTCCTGAAAATTCACAAGCAACAAGAACCTTCATACTTAACGCTCCTGGTAAACAGCACGATCATGCCCATCAAAGTGTGCTTCATCTTGCAACTCACCAACTACTTCGTAGTGACATGTCCGTCCTTTTGCATTGTCATAGTCAGACGGAATAGATACTACATCAGCAGGGTTTATCTTGAGGATCATAGTGTGACCACCGAATCCCCAAAAGCCACGGAGATACTGGATCGAACAGAAGTGTAGACCATAAGAACAAGTATTATCTCTTTCATCATCGACATCCTTACGATCCATAGAACAACGCATACCTACCTGATTGTCAAACGAGTTAGAATGACGATCCATATAGTTCTCGTTCACACTCTTGTAAGCGAGGAAGTGTCCGTCCTCAGTGATAGGCAACTCTGACTGCTCAAGGAACAGGTAGAGTTCACGTTGCGCCCTCATTGAGGGGTTCTTCATCAAGTTGGAGAGGAAGTTTATGAAAGGTGTGACATCCTCACCTTGTGACATACCATCGAGGATACGAGAGGTCACTGCATTGTGAACGTGACGCCCTTGATAGCAGACGACTCCATCTACTACCTCGATGTCTGACTCACCCGCCCAAGTGTTAACAGTGGCAGCTACGTCAGTTAAGTCAAGCACAATATCCCAATCAATAGGAGGTTCGCTTGTCAAGATCTCTCTGATCTCGTCATAGTTAGCATGTGCTCGGGTAACAGTGAACGCCTTGTTATCTACGACAAGGTTGATCACTTCATCTGTCATGATGTAAGCATTAGAATTTGACATTTACTTCTCCATCTGTTTGATGTATTGACAGATTCTATTTACATCGTCACTTTCTATCCTATCCTCATCAATGAAACGAGACATAGGGTACTTATCATAGAACTCAGTACGATGCTTCAACAGAGTCTTTAATATAGACTTCTTATTCTTGTCCTCCTTAGCTAACATCCTAGCAATATCTTCATTAGCTAACCAAGTATCTTGAATGTCTACGTAACCAACAATGAGTTCAATCTTGAGTCTTTGTTGATCAAAGTAATCAGAGAAGTCTTTAGCAACACTACCTACTGGTATTATACCATCTTCATTAAGCCGTGTCAAGATATTTTTAACGTGTCTAATCTCTTTCTTCTCTTCGTAATCAGCATCCTCTAACTCGAGTGCATTTTTAGTAGCTACAGCAGCACAATTCACTGGGTCTTTGAACCATTCTAAAGTACGAGATTCTACCTCATCTAAGAGGTTAGACCATCCAGGCAGAGCTTCGAATGGGTTCTTAACTGAACCAGGGACACCATAAATTTGATCGTGGTTGTCAACTATCTCGATTGCTTTTGCCATACGATATAGAGCAGCGATAAAGGGAGTACGAGGACGATCATCTTTGATCGTCCAAGCGTGAAGATTAACGTAATACCCTTTGGTTTGAGTTGTAATATCTACCTCGACATCCTCCCACTGAGCCCGGAGTTGTTCTCTCTCGTTACCATAATGACGATAACCTAAACCACTATAGTGAGTAACTTTGTTTGCCTTACGAACTTGCTTACCTCCTGGTTGCTTCACCCTCACTACCTTAGGTAACTCAGGAACTACTTTGTTAAACTCTTTATAGGGATGATCACCAAGGTCAGCAGCAACAGCTTTCATCTGGCTTTCATGTTCACATTGGATAACATAAACGTATTCAGGATAGAGTGAATTCTTATTACCGCTGCTCCACGTATAGTGTGACCTCGTTGCTTCACCATATTCATCATTCATATACTGTTTCAAGCGAGAGGGTTGACGACTCTTAGTCTTATCATCCCACAATATCAAGTGATCATGGTTACCATCAAGGGTTATCTCTATAGGCCTAACTTGATCCTTGGAGAACGAGGAAGTCTTAAGACTGAACTCACGTTCATTTAGTTTGATTACAGTGATACCTTTGAACCGTGTAATAAAGGGGTTAGTTGATAGTCTATGTTGTTGAGTTCCATTTGCATTGAACATAGGATTCTTAATCTTTAGGCTAAGGTTAATTCTACTATCAACATCAGCACCATTATAGACAGCCGCTCCCTTTATCAGTTCAGTATAGTGTGCGCTTTTACTTCCACTACATAGAGTAGCTAGTACTTTAGTTGCTTCCCATTTAGTAGTGCAATCATTGAACAGATCAGGGATGATAGTCTGACGTAACTCATTATGTATATCCCCGAACCGAGTGATGATAGCAGCGATAGTTTGTTTGTTATACGACAATTCTTCACGACTACTACTGACATCTAACTCACCAATCTTAAAGATAATATCGAAGGGAATATCTAGCATAAATTGTAAGCCAGTCCCTTCCATGTGAGTCTTCATTTCCTCCTCACTGATACGATAAGCTACGTTACCTTGGATAGCACAAGGTTGTGCTTTGTTCCTATTATAGTAATCACTATTCTCTTTCCTCATCAACCATCCTGTACCATCAATGACTGACTCATACTCCTCTATCTCATAGCCAGAGCCACCTAAGATGTTAGGCCGAGGATCAAAACGTCGGAAGATTTGTTGGGCTGACCCGGTAAACGCCTCGATATCTCCGGGGAGGACACCAACATACACTTTCACTCCATCAGGTAGAGAGTTGTCGTGTATTGCTGCACCCATAGTGGTGATGTTAGGCATTCCCTCTTCATCTTTGAAAGCTGAATAGATTTGCCTTATTCCATCCTTAGTTGCAGTGATGGTAGCTTGATCAGTGTATGCAAAGAACACCTTTGATCCCAAACCAAACTGTCCTACTTGAGCATTAGTTCCTCTCTTGGTACTAGCACCATAAGTAGTGTAAAGATTCATCACATCTTCATGGTTGAGACCAATGCCGAAGTCCTCGATGTAAAAGAACGGCTCGATAGCAGTGGGTAAGTGAACGTCGATTGGTGCTGAGTTGTTAGCTTCAATGTGACTATCCTGTGCATTACAAGCTAGTTCTCTGATGATTGCTTCTACCTTATTAGAGTACAGCTTATCACTCAGAAGTGAGGCCATATGAGCATTCATCTCAAACGAATACTCTTTACTCTCACCAACAGCACCACCAGTATCTAAGTTGTGTTGTTCAGTATGTGGTATCATTTGTACATGTCCCTAAATCTAATGGCACCATCGTGATCTCCTTGTCCGTAGTCTACCCAACCGCAACAACCCACACTCTTGAGTGCATTACTAATCCCTGCTTCATACTTACGACGGCTATACTTAGGGCTGCCACCAACTGCTTGGAGTACATCATATAGAAACTGTGCTTCATCTTGACTTATAGTGAGCACTATTGTTCCTTCTACATATACTTCACGATCACGCAGCCAGTTAGCAAACCGCCAACGCCATTTAATTAACTCTGCTCTTGCCATCCTTTCCTCCTTCTTGCATCTCGAGATACGCTGCTACTAATTCTACTTGAGTCACGCCCATGAATACAGCGGTCATTTCAATGGCGAGTTTCTTATCCATACCAAATAGAATCTGCATACGTAATGCTTCAACTGCATCCTGTAATTTGTCTCCTCTATCTTTAGCGAGAGAGCAAGCTAGTTCTCTTGTAAACTTATTGTATGTCACTTCCACTCTCCTTCTCTACGAGGTAACCGTGCTGCCTCATTGGCTTGCTTATCTGTGTCGTGTACACTGAGGACAGTAGGAACGGGGTAGTCTGCCACAATATACTTCCCATTAGTCTTACGATCCTCGTCACCTATGATACCAAGGTAACGAGCAGACATGAGAGTCCACAATCTCCACCTCTTATCAACAGAAGATTGGATAGCACTACGAACAGGCAGCTTCTTGCGTTTAGGCTTACGTCGTAAGTAATTATTCTTTGACATATTCTACTCCTTCTTTGTTAAGACCTCTAACAGGCTTACGAGGGGGAGTTGCCTGTTCTATTACTGAAGCTATTCTATTTCTTGAGTGACACGTAGCTGATCTTACTCTGAACTCATACGGGCCTATCTTAGTTACCCTACGCTCGTTAATTGAGTCACGAACCATCTTACAAGCGTCAGGTGTGGGAAAGGGATTGTTTTCTATAGGCAGTATAGCATGTCCTTGCACACTATACAAGAAAACATACAAGACATAGCTAATCATCTAATCATTTCCTTCTCCTCTCATCCCATTCTAAATAGACAACAATCAGAGCAAACACAATCAGTATAATGATAACAACTTTCATAGTACTCCCCTATTATCCTTCTCTATATCCCATAAAGACATCAGGACTACACAAGTTCCAAGAAGGATAGCAATATTTATCTCGGGGTTACTAGCATTCGGGTCGAGAGGAGCAACAAACATGGCTAACCCACTGAAATACTTTGTCATTGTCTTAGCCATGTTACTTCTCCTCAACACTAAGTGATACAATTCTAGGATTATAATGTTTCATAGTATGATTCAAAGTAGCCCTTATGAAACCTAACCATGACGCACAAGTATACCCAAACCCAGGAACCATATCCATATCCACCTCAAGGATAAGATTGATACAACAACGACGAGCCATAGTTTCCTCCTTTAATAAGTGAGAAGGTAATCGAAACCGGGGTGCGGGACATACCCTGGATAGTACGTATGTCATGCCTCTCCATTTCATCCTTGCTCGTAAGCAAGGCCGCACCAGTGGTCCCTGACATTGCCAATAGCCAAGTGTTACCAACGAAGGCCGACCACATTAAGGAGTGACCTCGCACCATGCGAGAACAGTTCCCATTACCCTCCCGGAATCCTACTAGAGGGTAGGGCTTTCTTTACTCACACTTCTGGTTACATAGCTACGCACGAACTGATTCCGGTCAGTACCGATGCGACTATCCTACTCAAGAAAGTGCGAGGCCACAGGTGTGTCCTACCTACTAGGGCTAGGCTACCTACTAGGCAGCGGTGACGAGCAACTCGGGAGCGTGTTTCGTAATCATGTCTTTGACATGACCTACGGCAAGATCACCCGTGTTGTCATTGGATTGTACGTACTTATCACCGGCGTACTTCTTATATACGCGATGAATCTCTTTCCAAACATCCTCACCACCAAAAGCGATGAGTTCGTCGTTGTCCTGAGAGAACATCCAGTACGGAATAGATGTAGCAACCGCCGTGTTGAACTTGACGGCTTTGTTAGTCTTGTCCTTGGCTAACGTGTTCTTATCAACCAAGATCGGGGCATGGGTTGTCAACCATACCAAGTACCCGTCACGCTTCAGGAACTTACGATTACCTTCCTTACGAAGGACATCATAGAACCTCTGTGCGGGGCCAAGATCACCACACTTCTCGAAGTGAAGGATAGCGAAGTTAGAACACTCACGGGCCGCATTTTGCGATGTCTTCACGGCGCGCGAGAACGATGAAAGCTTCTTGTTAAAGCCTTCAACGGTAGTAATTGTCTGCTTTGGCATAGCGTTACCTACCTTTCGAGCAGGTAGGACACGCCTCTGACCTCACATAGAAAATATATCACCATGCAGCGCAGGACATCACTGTTATGTAGTGATCGGGTCACCAGGGACCAATAGGCTCCGCTTCACGCATTACCTAGGTATGATGTGACCTTCCCAAGCTACCAGCTAGTCAACGTCCACCCGAAGGTGAGACTTCCGCTAGTCTACCTTGGCCCACGCTCTGCGTATGCTATCAGTCAGCATTTGACTGTACGCACCACACGGGCTAGTCACTCTTGATAGGATTTACTCACCCTGCCAGACACCAACGCTTGGCGTACTCCAGCCATAGGTGACACCTACTGCATAGTTCACTGGCTACCCTTTGTCTGAGTAGTGGTAGACGCACCGACGCACCGATGCACCTACCACTAATTAGATAGGGGCTTAGGCATAGGAAAAGCTACCTATTTCTAGGTAGCCAATCCTATTATTATTCGTCGATTAGGAATACAATCTCATCGAAGGGGACGATTTTGCAAACCTTTTTGCTATTAGAATGGGAAAATAATCCCTTTCTAACGTTGCGCGCAGAGTACCCATCCCATCGCCAAGACTGACCTCGCAATCCAGCGGGCTTACCTGCTCCGCGCATACGCGACCATGCGCTGGCATACTTGCCCACTACCGGCTTAGGATGCTGACGCACCTTGAGCCGCTTGGCGGATAGGAGACGGGCCAAGGCGCGCTCGCGTTTGCCTAAGCGCATGGCATACTCCTTCCTATAGCCCCGGATAAACCTCGGGCCAGCAGAAAATGGCCTCCATTTCCACTATACCTATTCTACAGGAGGGGGCGAGGGATGTCAAACATTTATTTTATTTTTATTTTCCTACATCCAGGCACTTATGGCACAGTGTTTGCATTATGCAATAACCATGCCAAGTTTATACAGGGGTATTGATAATGATAATCATTCGCATTTAATATGGGCAGTCCTATAATAGGATCAGATACCTAGGTCGATCTCAGGAGTAGTTTGGAATGATAGTAAGAAGCATTCGCATCTAGCCAGGCCTGTACTTGAGAATGCAACTTAGAATCATTCGCATCTAGCCTAGGGGAAAAAGTATAATGCAACTAAGAAGCATTCGCATCTAGGGGGTAGGAGGGGGGGTCAGGGGTGCGCGCTTCTGTTTCTCTCACCTTCCAAATTACTAGCAGAAAAGATGGCAGGGTGGCCCGTACATTATAAAACAGGGTTGATACTATAGACTATCACCCTTGCTTACTACACTATATACTACTCCTTGTAGACCTTCTTTGGATCACTGTAGAGTCACTACAGTATATACTATATTGATAGGGTAGCACACATTTCTCTTTTCGTCAACCCCTATTTTGTCTTGACACGAGGACTCAAATATGATATACTAGTGGTATAGAATAGAAATAGTCAAAGGAGGACTAGATGGCGGGTAAACTAGCCGCATCCTTGACAGCGTTAATCTTTTTAGTCGGTTGCGTAGGAGTAGAGGTCCCTACCGTTGCACCAGAACCTCCTTCTACCGTAGTAGCCCCAGAAAAGGAAAAGTCTATAGAAGAAGAATTAACCTTTACTGATGGAGTCGCATTACTTATGCATATCGAACTTAAGGACGGCAGTTATCAAGATATGCTGGGAATGAATCCTGATAATGTTCTTATTTTACAACCACGACATTTCTGTGAATCCGTTGTCAATATAGAAGTAATGAAGATGATAGTATTCTTGGAGCAAAATAATGTGCCATTTAAGAGCGTAAAGGGCTTCTGTGTTGATGAAAAAGAGATGGAAGATCATACTGCGACTCATCCTAAACAAACAAACGGGCGTCCACCTTGGCTTCCTAATATACGAACAATAGAAGTATCAAACTAACTAGGGGCAGTGTTCGGTTTAGCCACTACGCTCTGCGAGGCCGATAATGTCTCAAGGACTAGTGAACGAGGGTTCGACTCCCTCCTGCTCCACCAATTAGGAGAAGTAAGATGGTTAAAATAGGTTCTTACGGGGACAAGCCCGTAAAGAAGGCGAAGCCGAAAAGTAAACGTAAAAAGAAAAAAGGGAGTAAGAAGAAATGATGGATCATATGCATAAATGGATGCCTTGGGCACTTATGGTTGCTTTATTTTTGCACCACTGGATGTAATTTAAATGGCTGACAATATCCCCGGATGTAGTCACGAGGATAAGTTACGTACTGGCCCTACTAATAGCGAGTACATCGAAGGCTATAGCCGTATAGATTGGTCTAAGACGGCTGAACCACCTAAGATAAATAAGGAGATTTCTACAGATGGCAAACTTTGCTGTCACAGACGTCGTAACCAAAACAGGCACTCTTGAATTAGTTGCTGCTGCGTTAGAGACTGCTATAGAAGCGGTTGACGACGGAAAGACAATCCGGTTACTGGAGATTCACCACATCGCTGGTAACCAGTTTCAGGGTGTCTTTATTCATGACGCTTAAGCACCCTGAGTACAAGAGGCGCTTTAAGGATTCAGTAGGGAGGTATCGAACTCAGTCTTTGTTTCGTGAGATGAACAGTGGCAAAGGCGAGTTCGATCCTCTTTATACTCTAAAAGACGAAGATCCCAAAGGTGATCTGCCTTCTCTAAAGCAGATGTACCTTAAGGCTAACGATCCTACAGAGTACGAATTCGCGATTGCCGCTTTCGGAGAATGGCACCACTGGGACATTCTAAGCAAACTCGCTTGGATGGAAGAGTACGTCTATCAATGGCGTGAAGAGCTTGAGATCAAGATGAGATCTGATGCTGTCAAGATCATCATCAAAGAGGCTCAGACGGGAAAGGGTAAGTATAATGCTGCCAAGTTTCTCAGTGATGCAGGGTGGAAACCCAAGACCCGAGGACGTCCCACCGAAGCAGAGCGCAAGCGCCAAGCCAAGATTCAAGCTGGGATTGATGTGTCTATCGCAGAGGATCTAGAAAGGATCGCCTAGTGGGTACGAAACAAGAAAGGATAGTAGAGATACGTGAAGCAGCAGAAGCCGATCTAGTTACCTTTATAAAGCTGATCGCACCTAAGACCGTTCTAGGTTCGGTACACGTAGAGCTCTGTGATTGGTGGACAAGACAGGACGGGAAGACGCATCAGTTAGCTCTCCTTCCTCGTGACCACCAGAAGTCAAGATTGATGGGGTACAGGGCTGCATGGCATCTCACTAAGCATCCAGAACACCGTATCCTCTATATTTCAAGCACGGCTAACCTAGCGGAGAAGCAGCTAAAGTTTATTAAGGACATTTTGGTCTCTAAGATTTATGGCCGATACTGGCCCGATATGATAAATCCGAGCGTAGATAAACGAGAGAAGTGGACGAACAGTGAAATCTCAGTTGATCATCCAAAACGGATTGAAGAAGGTGTACGTGATCCTTCTATTTTTACTGCTGGTCTCACAACGAGTATTACTGGCCTTCATTGTGATGTTGCAATTTTGGACGATGTGGTTGTCCAAGAGAATGCGTATACCGGAGAAGGTCGTGAAAAGGTCAAAGATCAATACTCTCTCCTATCTTCTATTGAAGGAACTGGAGATGGTTCTGAAAGCGGCGGCTCACAAGAATGGGTTATCGGTACGAGATATCATCCCAAGGATTTATATAATGACTTGATAGAGATGGAGGAAGAAGAATACAACGATGATGGCGACATCATCGACTTTGAGCCCGTCTATGAAAAATTCGAGCGGGAGGTTGAAGACGAAGGCGATGGGACAGGACAATTCCTCTGGTCCCGTCAGCAGCGTAATGACGGGAAATGGTTCGGCTTTGATCGTAAGATCCTTGCAAAGAAACGTGCCAAGTACCTTAACCGTACTCAGTTCCGCGCGCAATACTACAACAACCCAAATTCGCAAGATGGAACTGGAATATCAGCCGCACTCTTCCAATATTACGATCCTAAGTATCTTTCTCAATCTAACGGAAAATGGTTTTATAAGGGGGACCGAATAAATGTTTTTGCTGCGATTGACTTTGCGTTTAGCCTTACAAAGCGCGCGGATTATACGGCAATCGCTGTTATCGGAATATCGTCTATGGGTCAAATCTTTGTCCTTGATATTGATCGATTTAAAACAGATGCTAAGATTAAAGATTATTATGATGCTATTCTCAGAATGCATATTAAGTGGGACTTCCGTAAGATGCGAGCAGAGTGTACAGCAGCACAAAAGGCTATCGTGAAGGAACTAAAGAATAGCTATATCACACCGAATGGTCTGTCTCTTTCGGTTCAGGAACACTCTCCTACGAGAGCTCTAGGTTCCAAGGAAGAGCGGCTAAAAGCTATTCTTGAACCCCGGTATGATAATCTTAGTGTTTGGCACTATAGAGGGGGCCATTGTCAGACTCTAGAGGATGAATTGATTCTCGAGCATCCGCCTCACGATGATGTCAAGAATGCTGTAGCGGATGCAATCGAGATTGCTATTCCCCCTGCTCGTGGCTCTCGTACCACGAATGATAACGTAGTTGAATTTAACTCCCGCTTTGGCGGGGTTGCCTATACCCAAGGAGCAATGTAATGGCGGGCCGTGTATTAGAACTAGACGAAGTAATTGCTGGTATCGATCCGATGGCTAAAGGAATCGCTGAGAAGTATTTGTCATGGGAAGCACATAGGAGGCCTTGGTTAAATGAGAAGAGAGAGTTACGGAACTACGTCTTCCAAACAGATACGCGAAAAACTACCAATGCGAACTTACCTTGGAAGAACTCCACGACGACCCCTAAGCTCTGTCAAATTAGGGACAATCTTCATGCTAATTATATGGCTGCCCTTTTTCCTCATGATGATTGGCTGAATTGGCAAGCTGAAGATAGAGAGTCAGCCGAAGGAGAGAAGCGTTCTATGATTGAGTCTTACATGAAGAATAAGACTCGTGTCTCTCACTTTCGCGCTACAATCTCTAAGATGGTTTATGACTACATTGACTTTGGTAATGTATTCGGTACCGTAGAGTATGTAAATGAAACGCGCACGGACGATAACGGAGAAGAAATTCCGGGCTATGTCGGCCCTAAGGCAATACGTATATCCCCGTATGATATCGTCTTCAACCCTACGGCTGATGATTTTGGCTCTACTCCTAAGATCATCCGCTCGGTCCAGACGCTCGGAGAACTTAAGGCAGACATCGATGACCATCCCGAAGATGGTTGGAAAGAGGACATCTTTGATCTCGTAGTTCAGAATCGAGAGAAGCTCCAATCTATCTCACCAGCAGATATGAATAAGACGGACGGTTTTATCATTGATGGTTTTGGTTCTATTCACCACTACTACGAGTCAGGCTTTGTTGAGCTATTGGAATTCAGAGGTGACCTCTATAATCAACATACGAAAGAGTTCCTCAAAGATCATATCATTACCGTAGTTGATCGTCTCCATATTGTACGGATACAGAAGAATCCTTCGTGGCGTCCTGCTGGATCTATCCGTCATGTTGGTTGGCGTCTTCGTCCTGATAATCTATATGCAATGGGACCTCTCGATAATCTCGTGGGACTTCAGTATCGAATAGATCACCTAGAGAATCTCAAAGCAGATGTCTTTGACCAGATCGCTCATCCCATCACAAAGGTTCAAGGGTTTGTTGAGGATTGGACCTATCAACCTGGAGAACGTATCTATCTTGGAGATGATGGTAACGTAGAACACATGCGTCCAGACGTAACTGCTCTTAATGCTGATACCCAAATAGATAGACTTGAAGCACGTATGGAAGATATGGCGGGTGCTCCTAAGACAGCTATGGGTATTCGAACCCCTGGAGAGAAAACTCTTGGTGAAGTTCAGTTACTCGATAATGCATCAGGACGTATCTTCCAAAATAAGATTTCTTTCTTTGAGGATATGTTTCTTGAAGAACTACTCAATGATATGTTAGAGATCAGCCGACGCAATATAAACGAGAAGGATATCGTACGTACTATCAATGATGAAACTGGAGTACTATTATTTAATGAAGTTACTCCACAGGATCTTAGTGGTGTAGGTAGAATCTACCCACAGGGAGCTCGTCATTTTGCGCAGAAGGCTAATTTAGTTCAGAATCTTTTTGCCTTTGCTAACTCTCCGTTAGGGCAAGACCCATCTGTTACAGCCCATATTAGCGGTAAGAAGGTTGCTCGTTTAATCGAAGAGACTCTCGATCTAGAACGGTTTGGTCTCGTTAAAGATAACGTGCGAGTCGAAGAAAACCACGAAACTCAGCAAGCTGCTAATTTTGCTCAGCGAGACTTGCAGGAAACTGAGGCACTCACAAATGAACTAGCTACTGGAGTAACCGATGCCGAAGCAGAAGCAGCCCAAGCAGCCGCCGGGGGTGTGGACAGCGCACCTATCGGACAAGAAAGAGAAGGAAGAATTTGAAGCCTACGTACGCAATTCTCGTGGCGTCTTTGATCGAGCTCTTGACTTAATTGATAACCATATGATCAATGAGGAAGTCAAACCTGAAGACTATGACAATCCTAGTTGGTCTCATAAACAGGCTGATAAGAACGGCTGGAATCGTGCTCTGAAGAAAGTACGACAATTATTTGCTTGACAGAAGCGATCAGATATGATATACTAGTGGTATAGAATAGATCATTATTCTATTGACAAAGGACCCTAATTATGGCAGACCAAACCGCATTCGATGCTAATCAAGAGCCGAGCGAAGAGACCCCCGCTCAAGAGCCCACCAACCCTAGCTTTAGGGATCTGTTGGTAGGCGACGGAAAGAAGTTCGTTGATGATGAAGCTCTAGCTAAAGGCAAATACGAAAGCGACCAATTCGTAGAACAACTTCAATCCGAGAATAAAGGCTTGCGGAGCGAACTGGACCGCAGAGTAACCGCAGAAGAAACAGTTGACAAACTGTTACAAGAACAAGAACAAAGATCAACTCAGCAAGACGAGGGCGTAACCACTCCTTCACCGCAGATGTCCGAAGAGGATATCACAGAGTTGGTAAAGCAGACCATCGCGACAACGAGGACTGCTGAAGCTGAACAGAACAATGTCTTAGAAGCTGACCGGGCTTTGGAAGGCAGGTTCGGTGACAAAAGGGCTGAATGGCTACAGACAAAGGCTGGAGAGTTAGGTGTAGGCGTGACTTTCCTCCAGAGTATTGCAGCCGCTAGTCCTAAACTCTTCCTCGCTACGGTTGGCCTAGACCGGCCACCAGAGGGACAAGGGGGTATAGGACAAGGTAGTGTAAATACTGAGGCCCTAAGTGCCAATCCCATGTCTACGAGTCCCAACGAAGGCACCTTCAAATGGTACGAAGAGTTACGAAAAGCAAATCCAAGAGGGTTCTTCAAACCGGAGATTCAACAGCGATTGATGAAAGATCGCACGGAAATGGGAGAGGAGAAGTTCTACGCTTAACTCTAACAAGGAGTCCATTGTAAAATGGCAATGAACAGTGGTAATAGTGAACTCCTGATCAGGACGGAGGTTTGGTCGTCCCAGCTGAAAATGGTCTTAGAAGATCAGCTTATGGCAGCGGGGTACGTCAATTGGCTCTCTGAATTTCCTGATGGGACTACGTTCACGATTCCTTCGATTGGTCAGGCTCAAGTTGAAGACTATATCGAAGATGATGCCATCACGTACGCTCCGCTGGATACTGGTGAATTCCAGCTGACAATTAACAAGTACAAGGCATCTGGTATCTATATCACCGATAAGGCCAAGCAGGATTCATTTTACATGAATCAGCTGGTTTCTTCGTTTGTTCCGAAGCAGGAACGGGCGATCATGGAACAGGTTGAATCTGACGTGCTCGGTCTAGAGAGTGAACAGACTGCTTCTGATTTGAACACGATCAATGGTGCTAACCACCGTTACTGTGCGGGCGGCACTAATGAGGTAATGGAAGTCGAGGATTTTGCTCGCGCCCGTTACGCGCTCAAGAAAGCTAATGTTCCTGACACTAGCCTCGTGGCTATTGTTGATCCTTCCGTTGAGTATGCTCTGAATACTATCACTAACCTAGCTAATATCTCGAACAATCCTCATTGGGAAGGTGTGATTGCTGAGGGTATCGCAACGGGTATGCGGTTCGTTAAGAATGTGTATGGTTTCGATGTCTATGTATCGAATAATCTTGCCGACGCTAATGAGACCATTAGTGGCGTGACAACTGCGGCTGGTAAAGCCAACATGTTCTTCTCTGCTGAGTCTGACGTCTTGCCCTTTATTGGTGCTTGGCGACAGCTGCCACAGGTTGAGTCCGAGCGCAACAAAGATCACCAGCGTGATGAGTTTGTTATCTCTGCACGTTACGGTGTGAAGTTGTTCCGTCCGGAGAACCTCGTGTGTGTTCTCTCTGACACCGATCAAGTTGCTTAAGGGAGGTACATAACATGGCTGCTACAGAAATCTGGGTCAACGATGATGGTCTCGAAGTCCGCTTTGGTACTGAGAAAGCTACCCTGCGTTTAGGTGGCCGACTGAGTACTTATGGCGCGATGGGTGAGGCTCGCGTGAAGATCCTTGGTGCAAAGGTCCCTTCGACTGATGCGCCTATCGACAAGAAGGTTACCATTCCCTCTAATTCGTATCTTGATGCTGTTACGTCTCAGCTATTTGTAGATACCGTTTTTGCTTCTGGTGGTTCCGCTACTCTGGACATCGGTCTCATGAACGATGATGGTGATGGTACCTACAGCACCCTTGACGATAACGGCGTTGATGCCGCTATTGCCGTGGGTACGCTGGCTCTTGATTACGACACCGTTCCTGACGGTGCACAAATGGGTACGTCTCCGGTTAATAGTTCTACGGCGACTTTGCCGTTAGCTATATCTTATGGTTACAACACTGCGGCTTTCACCGCTGGTGCTGCAACCTTAGTTCTCCGGTATCGTCCTCCGGTGACTTCGTAAGTCTATCTAAGTTAGTAGGGGGCCTTCGGGTCCTCTACTTTCTTATTACTACAGGAATTAAAAATGGCAAACGTCCAACACAAGAATTTAACCACGACTGAGTTGCACGAGCCAAAGAGCGCTGATTCAGCAGCTGCAAATACAGTATATGTATTTAATGGTTCAGGCAGCGGAACCGCTCAAAAGATTGCACCGAGTCAGATTGCTACCTCGGTAAAAAACGTAAACCTTCACGCCCTCAACTATGATTTCGAAGATATCTCCACTGCTGCTTCTAAGTGGGTGGTGGTTCCTTTTGCGGGGGATGTGCAGAAGATCTGGTCAGTTATTCATGGAGCGATTAGTGGAGCTAATTGTGGCTTTACCTTTGAGATTGGTGGTACTGCGATTACCAATAGTGCAATAACAATTGCACACTCTGGTAGTGCAGCAGGAGTTGTTGATTCTTCGTCACCTACAGGAGCAAATACTTTTACTGCTGGTCTACCTATCGAGATTATCTCAGATGGTGCTTCCACTAATGCTGTTAATGCCACCTTTACCTTTGAGATGGATATCGCGTAATGCCTAAACTTACCCTTACTGATCTTACTTCTCTAACAAATCAAACTTCAGCAATTTCAACGATCAATGCTAATAATGCGTTGATTGAAGCATTGGCGGAGTTACTTGTCTCTCGTGATGGGACCGCGCCCAATACGATGACGGCAGATCTTGATATCAATTCAAAAAAGTTACTAAACGTAGCTTCTGGTACTGCAGCAGCAGATGGTGTAAACTATGCTCAGCTTACTGCCGCTACTGGACAAGTTCCAGGTAACTCTATGTTATGGGAGACTGCTACTGCTGACTCAGACCAAGGAGCAGGAAAAGTATGGGGTAACGCAGCTACCGCTTCTATTACGATTCTCTATGTAGATGATGCTGATGTTCCCGGTGCTGATATTTCCACTTGGGTACAGACATGGGATAACTCGACTAACTCTAGTAGTCGTGGGTATATTACTGTAGTCCAAAAGGCTGACGGAGATAACTACGCTATCTTCGAAGTAGATGGTGCAGTTACTGACGCTAGTGGCTATACTAAAATTCCTGTTAATTATATTGTAGGTGATGGTACTTTAGCAGATGCTGATGCTATTAGTGTACACTTTACTAGAACAGGTGATGTAGGAACAGATGGTAAAGATCCCTTCCCCACTTTTACCTTTGATTCTAGTACTACTATGGGTGATCCTGGTGCAGGAGATTTCAGATTAAATAATGCTACTTTAGCTAGTGTTACTTCGATGGCAATAGATGCTACTACTAGTCAAACAGGTAATCCTGATCTATCTGATTATATTGCTACGTGGGATGATTCCACTTCAACAATAAAAGGTCACCTATTAATAGCTAAAGAAGCAGAATCTGCTAATTTTGCATGGTATACAATTAGTGCTGTTACCGATAATACTGGGTGGCTTCAAGTAACATTGACTCATGTTGATAGTGCCGGTTCCTTTAGCAATACTGATTCTTGTAATGTAGGCTTTATACGTACAGGAGATAAAGGAGATACAGGCTCCACGGGTTCCACTGGTGCGACGGGCGCGACAGGTTCGGTTGGGGGTGGGATTCCTATGGCATGGGAGTCAACTACAACTGATACAGATCAAGGAGCAGCAAAAGTTTGGCTTAACCACGGTACGGCATCCAGTGCTACAGTTTTCTATATTGATGATGTAGAAGATGGTGGAGCTAATATTAATACCCTTGTTGATAGTTGGGATGATTCAACTCATTCTGCTATAAAGGGTACACTAAAGATCTCAAAAAATTCGGATGTATCTAATTTCCATATCTATAATATTTCAGGTACAGTAGTTTCTGCGTCAACATATAGTAAGATAGGAGTAACTCACGTAGTCTCCAATGGAACTATTTCTGATGCAGATGAGGTATCTGTCTTTTTCACTAGATCGGGAGATGATGGAAGTGGTGCTTTAGATAATATTGTCGAGGATACAACCCCCCAACTTGGCGGTGATCTTGATTGCAATAGCTCGCAGATACAATGGTCTAAGGGTGCCGACGTAGCGTCCGCCACTGCACTCGCTGTGCTTACAGACGGTAATTATTTCGATGTCACGGGAACGACAACAGTAACGAGTATCAATACCACTGGCGGTGCGGGGACTTTGATCAAATTGCACTTCGACGGTGCCGTCACACTGACTCACCACTCATCTAACCTAATTCTTGCCGGTGCAACGAACTTCACGACCGAGGCCGGTGACGAGGTGGAGTTCGTTGAATACGATACAGGTAAATATCGCATGACTGGCTGGTCCTTAGCTGGCACTGCCCCAGGTGGCGGCGGCGGTGGAGCCTTCCTTGGTGAGGGTGCTTCTGGAGCGTCTGTAGGCGATTCTGGGGACATTATAAGGGTCAACCAACAGACCTTAGATACCAGCCAAACTATGGTCGCCACGGACAATGGTAGCGCGGCTGGTCCTGTCGCGATTGCTTCTGGTGTGACCTTGACGATCTCCAGTGGCGCAACCTTTACGGTGATATAATGAGTACAGTCAAAACAGACGCAATCACGGCAGTCAGCACGAATGGTGATCTCAGCCTGGACGGCTTGGGGACCGGGGGAGTAAGCATTGCCAGCACCCTGAAGATGACCAAGGGCGGTGATATAGCCTCGGCCTCTCCGTTGGTTATAGACACAGACGGTAACTACTTCGACGTAACTGGAACGACAAACTTCGCGGCCATGACAGTAGAAGAAGGCAACTTCTTTATGTTGCAGTTCGATGGTGCTTTAACCATTACCCACGGCTCTGGGATTGAACTTCCCGGTGCGGCAAACCTGACTACCGCCGCAGGAGATAGGCTCATCTGCTATGCCACGGCGGCTAACACGGTTGAGGTCATGTCAGTGGAGACAGAGGCGGCGGCAAGTACTGGACTGACTGTCCTTGCGGAAGTCGCGACAACTTCGGGTTCATCTGTGGCATTAACTACAGCAATTCCATCTACAGCTACATTTGTTGTTATAAATGTCATTGGAGTAAGTGGTGATTCCGGTAGCGCAAACCCTGGTATACAGCTGGGCGATAGTGGGGGCCTGGAAACATCAGGATATTTAACTACCTTTGGGCGAATTGTTAGCACAACCCCAGCTATTGGCGATAGTACTGCAAGTTTTGTTTTAGCTAATCACAATGCTACTAGTGACACAACCGATGGTGTCTATTTCTTATCCCTTCAAGATGCAACTAACAACGTGTGGTGCTTTCAAGGTTTAGCTCGAGGCGCAACGACCAAAATATATTACTCAATGGGGTCTAAGGCGTTAAGTGCGGAACTTGATCGTATTACAATCATAACTTTGAATGGCGATTTCGATGCCGGTGTCGCCAGCGTGTCTTATATGTAAGGAAGAAACCATGGAAAACTTTATAGCAGTTGTTAAATCTACAGACGGCAATCTAGACAAGTACCAAGACTTCGCAGTCGAGGCTGATGCTGTCAGTCACGTTGCAACCTATGGCGGCTTCGTTGCCCCTGATCCCGGTGGCTCAACAAGTTATTGGGTTGTAGATGCAGATGCCGAGACAGTCACTAACAACCAAGATCAAGCTGACGCTGACGCCCTCGCGAATAGTTGGGCTGCTCTTCGTGCAGAACGTGATGCGTTGTTAGCCTCATCTGATTGGACGCAAGCTTCTGACTCACCGTTAACAGATGAAGTCAAAGCTACTTGGGTAACGTATAGGGAAGAGTTACGGGACTTCCCAGAGAGTGCAGACCCCGCTGACCCA